>PVBE012719546.1_pt1 | contig 13360 bp, 7 predicted proteins | sample 1631181 | NCBI WGS metagenome assembly PVBE01 (sample SAMN08397723, study PRJNA350692) | Marine metagenome, whole genome shotgun sequencing project. | isolation source: water | place: Pacific Ocean | collected 2012-04
CCGTTGGTCATGATGTAACCCTTGAAATAACGCTCCTCGGTTTCCGGGAATCCCTGCTCTGCGCCTGGCCAGACACAATGTTCATCAAAACCATGCTGGTTGAGTGCGTCCGGTTGACGTCGTAGGTTATTGATTTGCCACTTGCCGGCAATTGCCGTCCGATAGCCTGCGCTGCGAACCACGCGGGCAAAGGTGGTGAACCTGGTCCACTTCAGCCCGTCGCCCCCCTTGCGCGCGACATCGTAGTGATGAGTCCAACCGTGCCGGAAGGCGTACTGGCCGGTGAGTAGCGTCACGCGGGTTGGCGTACAGATTGGGTTGCACCAGGCCGTCTCGTAGCGAAGCCCTTCTTTTGCCAGGCGGTCGATATTGGGGGTCTGATGCTTGGCGCCGTAACAGCTGATCCAGTCCCGCCCCATGTCATCGACCATCACGAAGATGATGTTAGGGCGTTTGGGATCCTGGGCTTTGCCGCCGGCATGAGACTCGGGCAAAGAGTTAATCAGGGTGACCGAAAAAAGGACCGCGAAGATATGAGATCTCTGTTTCATGAGACAGTAAATGTTCCAGGAATGGTGTCATTTGGATAAGAAAGCACTGCTCTGGACTACCAGGTGAACCAGGTCGCGGAATCGATATTTCCGGGTGGCTGCTTGCTGGATGATCCGGTCCAGATCTTCCCGATCCGTAAACGCCAGCTGGCGGCCCAGGGCGTAGGTCATCAGCTTTTCCGTTAGACAGCGCGTAAACTGATCAGGGCGGTCGAGCAAGTACTGGCGAATTCCACCGGGGCCTTCAAAAGCTGTCCCGTCCGGCATCTTGCCAGATGGGTCAATCGGTGTCTTCTTGTTGTAACGAACGCGGTAACGACCGATATGGTCAAAATTTTCCAGTGCCAGGCCGATCGGATCGATCTTGCGATGACACTCGTTGCAGGTGGCAATGGTGCGATGCTTGGCCATTAACTCGCGAATCGTCGTCACGCCGCGGGTGTCTGGTTCTACCGGTTGCACGTCCGGCGGTGGCGGAGAGGGGGGCGTTCCCAGCAGGTTTTCCAGGACCCAGACGCCCCGCGAGACGGGCTGCGTCTCCACGCCGTTGGAAGTCAGTGTCAGGATGCTGCCGTGGCCGAGTAATCCACCCCGCCGAGCCTCTGGCTTGAGTGTGACACGTTGAAACGTTTCTTCGGTAACTCCCTCGATTCCATAATGGCGGGCCAGGGCCGGATTGACGAACGTGTAGTCCGTGTCAATGAATTCCAGGATGCTCTGGTTCTGCCCTAGTAAGTGATCGAACAATAACTGCGTTTCCTGCCGCATGGCCGCTTCCAGGTTGTCGCTGTAATAGGCCTTGTTGGACGCTGGATCGGGTGGCATGGTCCCCAGCTTGCGGAGGTTGAGCCATTGCCCGAGAAAATTGGTTGAAAAGGCGACGCGCTTGGGATCGTCGAGCATGCGATCGACTTGCTGTCGCAAGGTCTTTGGATCCCGTAGTTTTCCACTGGTCGCTACCTTGAAAAGTTCATTGTCGGGCATGGAACTCCAGAGGAAGTAGGAAAGCCGCGTGGCTAATTCATAATCATTCAGCTTGGCAACCGCTTGCTGGCCTTCCTGGGGTTCCACCAGGTAGATGAAACCGGGGGAAGCCAGGATCCCTTTCATGGCCAGCTTGGCAGCTTGCCAAAAATCCCCGGTCTCTTCGAATCGTTTGTCAGCGAGCCGCAGGTAAGGTTCCAGTCGCTGGGGATCGGCCGGTCGCCGATAGGCAAAAGCGGCAAAACGTGTGAGCGACTTGCGCAAGTCGCTGGCCGTCGGTTTCTCGGGGAGATTGCTGAAAAAGCGAGCCGTACCGGGCAAGGGCCACTGGGCATAGTGAGGTCCTTCCAGTTCCAGGCGATGTAGTCGCAGTTCCGGAGCCGAACCCATGTACATCTCAACCGGGTTGCGGGCCAGTGGCACGGTATCTTCCGGAAAGTACCTGGGGAAGACCTTGCGCATGATTCGTTTTTGCGAGCCACGGGGGCCGTTGGCCCATTCCACGGCAAATTCATAACCCTGCTGAAGGAATCCACGCACTTCAACGTCAACCGGTTCATTGTCGCGGATTTCGTATTCCCCGAAGGTCCGCGTGGCGACTGTCCCCAGGTTCCGGTTGACCACCAGTACCCGGATGCGAGGTGGTTCGGTCGGATCGTAGCCCAGGCCCTCCAACTCGTAACGATGATCTTTCCAGCGGACCGTGTTGGCACGGACCCGAAAGATATACTGGCCATCGTTGCTGACCCCGCGGAACTTGTTCTTTACATAGGCCCGGGTGAACTGGTCTCGTACCAGTGCCCGTTTGAAACCACGGGGGTCATCATGCCCGCCGCCGTGGATCTGGTTGCCGACAGCGACGATCTTTTTGAGTGGCGGTCGAGGGCCGGGGCGAATCGCCTTGTCGAGTATCTTTTCGGCCGCTTCCAGGTACTGGGTCAGCAGGAAATCGGACGTCAGCAGTCCCTCGCCAATGTTGTCAAATCCGTCCACTGAGTTGTCGGCCGGAAAGGCAATCGTGGGATCGAAGTCCGACATGTTCATTTGGAACAGGTCGCGGACGGTGTTGAAGTACTCGGTCCGGTTAAGTCGTCGTAAGATTACTTTTCCGGCACTGCGGCGGGCAGCCTGGCGGGCTTCGGCCATCGTCCTGGTGAGGAGAGCAACGATCCGCTTGGTTTCTGCCGCGGCTGGTTGCCTGGCATCTTCGGGAGGCATTTCTCCCAGGTTGAGCTGATCCAGGATCTCTTGCAGGAGTTCGCCATTTCGTGGTTTGCTAAAGTCGAATGTCAGCTGGTCGAAACGCCGCTCCCCCTGTTGCTTCTTGGCACCGTGACAGCCCATGCAGTATTGCTTCAGGAAGGGGCGCACCTGGGCCTGTGGATCCTCCTCGGCAGCCACTCCCGGTACCGCCATGAGCAGCGTGGCCGACAGGACGAGGATTGGCTTGCAGAAGTTCTTGAAGATCATCGTTTCGCCTGTATCAGGAAAGAACGTTATTCAGGTTGCCATTGCTGCTGGCAAACTGATCCGTCTCGATGCCGAATTGCTGCAGTAGGGTGACATACAGGTTGCTCAGTGGCGTGCCGTTATTTCCCTGCTTGGGAAAGGTGTGATGTTGACCGTGCTTAAACCCGCCGCCGGCGACCAGTGCCGGGACGTTACGGCTGCTGTGCGAACTGGCGTTCCCCATGCCGCTGCCCAGCAAGAGGACCGTGCTGTCCAGGAGGGGCTGGCCATCGACGTCCTTGACTTTCTTAAGCCGGTCGATGAAACCAGCCAGTTGTGACAGGTAATAGTTGTCGATGATCTGTAACTGAGCAATCTTCTCGGGGTTTTGACCATGATGGGTGAGCGTATGATATCCAAGCGTGATACCGTCGAAGGTGAAGTGACGATTGCCACCAGGCATCTGGTAGACCATGACCCGGGTCGACTCAGTTTGTAACGCCATCACCATCACTTCAAAGAAGAGTGACATGTCGTAAGGATAGCTGGTTTGCGGTTGGTCCTCATCGACCCTGGGGCGTTTGGCCTTCGGCTTGGCAATGTTGATCCATTCCTTGCGACGTACTAGCTTTCGTTCGGTCTCGCGAACGGCTGTCAGGTATTCCTCAAGCTTGTTGCGGTCCTGGGTTGCTAACTTGTTTTTAAGAGAACGGGAATCATCCAGCAGTAGATCGAGGAGACTGCCGTTATCGCTGAGCGATTGCCGCTGGCGGTGCTTGTCCTTCTCGCTGTCTTCAACGAACAGTAAGTTAAAGAAACGGTCTGGCGTCGGCACGGATGGAATCGGGATGCCAGCCCGGGTGTAGGAGATCGGGGCGCCGTTTCCGGTCACCAGCGAGGGGAACCGAGTTTCACTGCCGATCTGTTCGGCGACCAACTGGTCCAGCGAGAAAAGCTTGCTGCGGTCACCGTTGGCGTCGGCAGCCTTGATGCCGTTCAGCAGTGTGCGGGTGCAACCGTGGCCACCACCCACGTCGGGATGGTCCAGTTGCGAGAAGATGGAAAAATCTTTTCGATGTCGAGCGAGCGCCTTGAGGCTGTTTGGCATGGCGTACTGGTTGCCGGTCTGCTGTGGGAAAAAGCCTTCTGGATTGAGCCCGTAGTCCGGGGCGACACAGACGAAGTTGCGAGCCTTTGGGGGGGCACCATCGGCTGCCTTGGTTGTGGCGGGGCGCAATGATTCGAGTGCGGGAATCGCGAGCGAAAGCCCGAGGCCACGCAGGAAGCGACGGCGGTTGATTCCGGATGGATGGTTGGCTGTCATGCGATGACTTTCTGCGAGTGAACCAGTATAAGGCTAGTATAGCCGAATCAGTTGCCATTAGAGAGGGGGAATGTGGGGCTGGGATAAATTGCCCGGTTTACCGCTCAAGGTCATCGTTGTTCGTCGGCATACCGGAACAATTGACGCTGTATGAAACTTTCAAAATTACTACTTTTTGGTTCCGTGTTCATCAGGATGATGATCCCAACGCCATCGCGCGGCCGGTAGCCCATGTAGGTCGACACGCCGGGGTCTCCCCCGTCATGGCCGAGGACCTTGTATCCAGCTGCTTTGGAAAAGTACCAGGCCAGCCCTTGCTTGGGCGCGACCTCGGGGAAGACGACTTTTCGCATTTCCTGCACTGTTTCGGCGCGAAGTACCCGCGTTTGTCCCAGCTCACCATCGTTAATAAAGCAGATCAGGAATTGCGCCAGCTGAGTTGCCGTGATTCTCAGGGTGCCGGCCGGGTAGTCGAGGTAACCGTGGTGGCCGAGTTCCTTGAGTTTGCCGCTTTTTCTTTTCAGCCCATAGGGCATCGCTATTTTGGATCGGTCCATTCCAGCCAGGCGAAACTGGGCACCGCTGATCCCTAGCGGCTGAAAGATTTCTTGCTCGCAAAGCTTTTCAAACGGCATTGTGGCCACGACTTCTGCAGCGTAGGCAGCCAGGGCAACGGCGACGTTCGAATACTGTTCCTTGCTGCCAGCGACCCACTTGTAGTAGTTTCGTTTCGAGTTGTAATACTTGCCGGTTGGCTTGAAGTAGTTAGCCAACGAGCGGCCAAGCGATTCGGGGAAATCACCATTTTTGACCCAGTGTTCTTCCAGTATGTTCCAGTTGTCTCGGATGCCAGAGGTATGGGTCAGCAGGTGCTTCATGGTGATTGGTTGGGTGGCATGTTGCGGATTGCGAATGGAGAAAGGAAGAATGGTATCCAGGTCGGTGTCGAGCGAGAGCTTGCCCTTCTCCACCAGTTTCATGATTGCGCACGCAGTTACGGTCTTGGAAATCGATGCCACCTGGAAGAACGTTTTCTCAGTGACGGGCAGCTTCTGCCCAATATTGGCCCAGCCATAGTTGCCACTCCAAAGGATCTTGCCATCCTTGATAACGACGGCAGCCAACCCGGGAATGCGAGCCGCTTTCATCTCCTTGAGTATCCCCTGATCGATTTCCTCGGGATTTTCAGGTCCGGGTAAGTTGCTAAACAACTGGTCGAGCGTACTGGTCGCTGGCTGGCTACCAGGCTGAGACTGCGCCAGGCTGTTCGTGATCGCCCCGCTCCATAGGGTTAGGGCCAGGAGTAATAGATGCGTATGTTGATTTTTCATGGTCTATTTTCGAGCGTTGCTTTTAGTGTGAATGATATCGAGAGTCGCCGAAACTCTGTTTCCAACACTGACGGGTAAGGAGGCCAACTCTTGTGATCTGGTTTACCTGTCCCCCTGTTTCCCCGCATGAACCTCTTACGGCCCGCCATTAGTTCCTGCGAAACACCAGAGGTTGCCGGCGAAATCATGCACAAAAACCAGGTTGCCGCAGGCCGTGGGGGACGCCTTGATCGGAGTGCCGAGGCGGTATTCCCACTGGAGTTGTCCCTGGCGGTCAACCGCTCGAATGGAGGTGTCGTCGTGGCCAAAAAAGGCATGGTCACCCGCGATTAGCGGGGTGGAACTGCCACCGATCGTCTGACGCTGAGAACGTAGGAAACGGTCCGCCTCACGGCCACAATTAACTTGCCAGAGCACCTTGCCCGTGGCCAGGTCGAGTGATCGGAAATTGGTACCATTCACCAGTAACTGGTCGTCCCAAACAATAGGAATCGGGTTCTGGTAACCAGCGTTAGCAAAGGGGGTCTGCCAGACCAGGTCACCCGTCTTCATCGTGCGGGCGCAAATGCCACCTGAGGAAGTGAAGTAGAGCTTGTCCCCGTGCAGTAATGGCGCTGAAGTCGAACGTGAATTCTCTGTGTATTTCCAGACGGTTTTACCCGACGACAGTTCGAGGGAGGCTCCCACCCCGCGGGCAATTGTAAACATATGGTCGTCACTGGCGGTGGCGAAGGCGGCATAGGAGCCGACGTTGCTGTCCAGCGAACGGATTTGCTTGCCGGTTGCGTAATCCAGAAGGTACTGGATACGGGTCCAGTCACTGACCAACAGTCCGGCAGCGGTTGGCACTGCGGGCGTGTTGTTGATGGCCAGGGGGCGTCCCTGCTTGTAGTCGGGATTGATTTGTGTGACCCACTTTGCATTACCGGTTCGTGCATCATAAGCAGCCACCCAGCCTTCGGCAGTGATCGTGTAGACGGTCCCCTCGTGGACGGTCACCGGCCCACGGATGTCACCGTGAGGTGAGGGAGCTTTCCAGATTGTTTTTCCCGTCTTGGCGTCCAGGCACAAGATGCCGGCACCGGGTGCATGGGCATTCGGATTTCCGACCGATACGTAGACGCGGCCTCCCGCGGTAACGGGTGAGTTGTGCAGCACGTGGCGACTGCCTGTGTGACTGACCCAGAGCGGCATCAAGGGCAGTTTAGGTCCGGTCTTGAGTCGTCGGGCTGGAGTTCCGCCCAGGACCCAGGGGATTTCTCCGTCGACAGCCGGCTTGGCGACCTCGATGCTGTCAACCGTGATGGTCTGCGATCGTTCCCAGTTCTTGCCGGTGACGTCGGTGGCCACCAGGGCGCATTGCCATTTGCCAGCTTCTCCCGGTGTAAAGGAGCCGTGCCACGACCAGTCCCCCCGCTGGGTAAGCGGCTCGCGGATGGTCTTTCCGGAGGGGCTGGTCCAGGTGCAGGAGACGGATTTAACCAACAGGGCCGAGTCGTAGGCCAGTACGACCAGGGGCTGACGGTCAGCGTGGGTTTGTGTTCCTGGGGCCAGTAGTTTCAAACGTTTATACTGTCCGGAGACGCGCAGTTGCGAGGAGACTTTCCGTTCTGCATCGACAAATGTCCAGCGATAGGTCCGCGAGTAGGCGCCCCAGTCACCTCCACGAGCCGGGGCACTGTTCATCACCGGGATCCCCTGTCGGCTGCCGGCATGAACCACGTGGTAATGCGCGCCAATTTGTGCAATGACATTGATCCCTTCTTTCTTGCGTTGGTCGAACCAGGCCGGATCAAGTGGGTAATGTGAGACAGCGATTACCGGGGTTCCTGGGGCCAGTGATTTCAGGTCGGCCGTGATCCAGTCCTGTTGTCGTATCTTGGCCGGGGATTGCAGGTAGCCAGTCTCGGTCACCAGTTGGATAAAGTGGACACCGCCGTAGTTCCAGGAGTAGTAGGGTGGGCCAATGCGTTGTTCGAAGCTGACCGTGCAACGTGGATCGAGGCAGTTGCCGTCGTGGCCACCAAATCCCTCGTAGACCGGGATTTGTGAAGAGCGGCGAATGTAATCGTACATGTCCCATTCAAACTGGCTGCCGTTCATCGTCAGGTCACCGGCGGTAACCAGGAACGCGGGGCCGCCTGGTGCTGAGGTGATCTGGGCGTAATCCTTGGCGGTCGGGAGCATCTGGTGGTGGGCGGTAAACTGGCTGTCGCTGCTGGAGATAAACCAAAACTCTTTTTTGGCTGATTTGGGATCGGGCTGCAGGCCGAAACTGATCGAATATTCGGCGCGGTTTTCGTCGTAGGGAATGCGAACGTAAAAGCTGCCTGTCAGCCGATAGCCATTGGGCCGGGTGAGCGTGATGAAGCGATGGTGAGGCTTGTCGTCAAACCGGAGGACGAAACTGAATTCGCCATTACTGCCCGTCTGTTCCAGTCGCTGGCAGTCGCTGACGGTGATGTTAGCCAGTCCTTTTTCGTTGGCCTCCTGCTTGCCATTTCCATTGGTGTCCAGAAACGCCTTGCCCTGGATGGTGGCAATGCGAGGGACGGCCTCTGCCAACGGCGGTTCGGGACGCTGGGGAATCAGCTTTTGTACCTTGGCCAGTTCCTCGCTGCTAAAGCCTCGCAGTAAATCGGTGGTTGTGGTCAGGGGAGGCTCGTTGAGCACCGGCCCGGGGGCATTCTGTGACTGAGCTTGCAACGCAGGAATGCCGGCCATTAAGAGCACGATTACCTGGATGCGATGTAGAGAATGATGGGTTCTCATAGGAATTTGTCCCCGTGGGATGGATGGTCGTCCAGGGCCCTGAGTTGCTGGAAGCATGTGTTGCTCGCAGGGGCCTGGTAGCGCACGAAGTGCCAGCGAGCAGCGATGCTGATTCTAACATGCTTTAAACAGGTGTGTTTGCGGTTAAAGAGAAAAACCGATGTCGCCGGGTAGCCAGGAAGATTAACGCCACTACAACAGGTGATGTTATGGTCGTGACGAAGCAAGGCCCTCCTGGAGGGTCTGTCCCAGGTTCAACGTGATGACCTGGCCATCAACTTCTACCAGGGCCAGTCGCGTCTGGATATCGATGACCCGAACCTGGTGAGCAGTGAGCTGAAGGGTGTTGCCCCGGTGGAGCACCTGGGTATCCTGGCTGGGCCCAGTGGAGAACCAGGCTGTGGCCTTACCAGCACCATCAAAGGTGATCGCGGTGAGCATCACGGCGCCTAGTGTTTCCGCCGCGTCCCTGGAAAAGATGTTGCGACGAACAATCGACAGGTAATCCTTCAATTCGCGTTGGCCCAGTCGTCCCGCGTTGCCGCTGGAGAGTTCATCCTCTCGCTCGCAACCGGCGAGGGCCAGGGCTTCAATGCTCATGATGACATCCAGTTGGCTACCGCCAGCACGCGGGGTCAGGGTCATGGAGCGAATCTTGTGCAAGTGGCCTGCCTGGTAAAATTGATAGAGAAAGTTAGTGACTTGTTGCAACGTACCGCGCCCCCTCACGGCGAAAGGATAACGGGTATAGATTGTCCGGTTTTGACCCGAGGTACGACTTTTCCTGGAAACAGGCACGGGGGGGGCCGCATCAATCCCTGGTTGCGTTAGCTTGACGGTTTTGACCAGGTTCAATAGCCAGTCCTGGTAGCGTGACTGGGCCAGTTCCTGGCGATAGGGAAGCGAGTATTGCTCGAGCGTTGCCAGCCTGTCAGGTGCCTCTGCGAGGGAAAAAATTAAATCCTGGGTCTGGTTAATTTTCTGGTTGAGATTGTTGGCTTCACGTTCCGCCGTGAGGGCGGGACCAACGATCAGGTGCCGGTAGGCCATGTCACCGAAATAGAGGACTCCCACGGCGATCATGATCGTCAGCAGGAAACGAGTTCGACTATTCATCAGCCTGGCCCCCTGTTGCACTCGGGACCGTTCCAGGTAACTCGCTTTGCTTCGGCGACTCCAGTGGAACTGTCGGGGCCTTGAACGTAACACGCGTGTCGAAAGTCCAGGGAAGTTGTTGTTTCTCGTCACCACCGCTGACACGCTTGCTGCTGACCGAGTGTTTGTGAGCGCGGATCGCAGCCTCCAGTTCCGAAATTACCTCCGGGGAGCGTACCTGGACAGCCAGGTCAATCAGCCCGTTTCCGCGGTTGTCGCTGGACATGGTGATCTTCCGAATGAGTGCCTTGTCGGGGGCTGGTAAGCTCATGGAGAGTCGTTGGAGTTCATTGAGCCAGGTGATATCGTCTTGCCGCCATTGCTTAACGTCCAGGACACTGTCTTGGACATTGAGTGCCTTGTTCGCTCGCTTGATAAGCTGGGTGAGTTTTGCCTTCTGGTCGGTGATAGATTCTTCTGCTTGCCGTTGGTGACTGATGGACAGGTAGCCGGCTGCAAGCAGGAACGCTGCCACGGTGGCTCCGGCGAAGGCAAGCTTCCGCCAATGACTGCGAGCCCGGGGCGGTTGCCGTGGATGAACCATGTCGACCGGAAGCTGGCTGGCCTGGTGGGCCGAGGCGATTCCGATCAGGTTCGCATAGCGACATGACTGGTCAATATCCGCCTGCAGGACGACCAGTTCCAGTGGGTTGATGATCGAGACCTCGGTTGCCAGTGATTGGGAGAGTGACTGGGCCAGCTTTTTCTGGTCGCTCATGTCACCTGCGAGATAGATTTGAACCGGGACATCCGTGGCGACGTGAGCCACCGCGAGAGTGCGACGGATTTCTGCGGTCAGCCGTTGCGGCTGAATGGGTACGTGGGGATCCGGGGCCGGCAGGGAACGGAAAAGGATCGCCTGCTGATTGACCAGCACGGAGAACTCGATGTCATAATCCGAGATCGAGATGGCCAGTGCCGTGGAAGCCGGCGCGGGTACGAGTTGCGCCAGCAACTGGGCTGACCCCAGGCCACCGAACGTGATTCCGAGCAAGTCCATCTGGACAGATTTGAAGCTCTCGGTCAGTTGCTCGACAAAGGATGTCTCCACGGAGAATGCCAGGACACTGGTGTTGTTGTCCGTTTGGGATGTGACCAGGAAATCCGTGGTGCGAGGCGTGGTGTTGTCTTCCAGTTCAAGGGCGATTGCATTGCCAACCAGTTGGGCGATTTCTGCTTCCGTTGCCGGTGGCAGGGTGAGGTCCGAGACATCCATGTGGGATCGTGGCAGTAGCAGGACAACGTTTCGACAACGAATGTCGAGCTCCGCCAGGTGTTGCTGAAGTTGCTCGGCGGGAGGTGCGTCTGGCGTGAGTTCCAGCGAATCTGCTGAGACGACTACCGGGCGAGAGGATCCCGTGTCCACGACCATGTAGCGGCAGGTGGGAGATGTCCACTGAACAAAAAGAACAGTCTTCGGCGGTTTGAATCGATTCCACATATCATCATTCTAATTAGTGGTCGTTCGGAAATCGTTGCTTCTGGGCCATTTAATTGGCGATAATTCGCGAAAATGCACCCTGTTAGCAGAGGGGCCGGTCGCATCGATGACGGCTTCACAGCGGTAGAGGGAATCGGTCCCGGTAGATTGTCCCTGGAACTCGGCACGGAATACATCCCCACCAGCGTTCAGGTAAGGCAGTAGTTGTCGCATCTCCTGCTGGTTAACGATACCCTCGGCCATTAACCAGATGGGATGATAGCGAAGCGGTGCGCCACCATCCGCGATCGATCGAGCAGCCATGATTTTTTCGACCAGTGATTGATCCATGCCCGGGATGGCCAGCAGAACACCAGGGGAGGCGGCATTGATATTAATGCGGCCTGCCACGCGTTTCGCTTCTTGAACGGTTGCCTGGTCAAAAAGAGCAGGTAACTGTGTTGGCATGAGTGCCGGATCACTGCGAAACGGACTAAGGACATTCACCGTCTTCCCATCCTGGGGGATCTCGATACTGGCATCGATCAGGTCCAGGATGCTCTTGATCTGGAATCCTGCTGGTTGCGTCAGGTCCAGCGTGATTTGCTGTGATGATATCCCGGCGGTTGTCGCTTCGCCCTTGCCGTACTGCCGGTAGAGCACGATAAACTGTGCCCATGGTAAGGGCATGCGCTGAACCAATTGCTGGTAGAGTAGACCCAGGTCGGAACCATTCAGGAAAATGCGTGGGACACCATTTCGAGAGTGGTTTCTTTCCGCGCTGTAGAGCGTCAGGTGTTCTTGCCAGGCTGCCAGTGTCGCATTCAGGTCGGTAGGTGAGTTCCGGTTGTCCGGTCGCCTGCCGTCCGGCCGATTATCCTGGATACGATCATCCTCAAGCGATTCCTGGACCCCCCGGACCAGCAGGAGTTCTGCCAGGCTTGCTGGCAGACGGTTGCGTGGCTGCCAGCGTTCATAGTCCGCAGCCTCGGCGCCGTAAGCCCTGGCCTCGGAGTCCGAGTCGATCCAGTCCAGGATTCCATCGGCAACCTCGGGAGTCATTCCTGGTATTCGCAGGAGTGTTTCGTGTGCGGATCCGGGAGCGATCTTGTCCCACTCGACCAGCATTCCCAGGTGAACCTTGGTTGATTCGTCACGCGCTGAGGGGCCCTGGGAATCCTCGGTACTAACAGGCACAGGACTAGTGACCAGGAATCGTGGGCCATCGACCTGGTCCCCGGGTTGCTGGGGGTCCAGCAAGATACCGGATCCCGGATCGGTGACGTTGCTGCGTTCGATCAGCGATTGACGCTGTTGCCGCGGTGCTTCCAGGATGGCCGATAACCAGTCCATGGCGGACCATGCCGCTTGCCGGGCAACCATCTGGTCACCACTGCTGCGGGCAGCGAGGTTCTCCGTTTGCATCGACAGCATGTAGTCGTAGGCAACGACGCTGATCAGTAATAGGACTACCAGTACAACGATCAGGATGGTTCCTCGCCGTTGCCGGTTCACGGGAAGATTCATGGTTCGTCGGATTCTTCCTCTGGCAAGGGGTTGGTGGTATTGATAGCGATCACGAACTGGTATTCAAACGGGTTTTCCAGCGGGTTCAGTCGATCCTGGCCGGGAAGTAGATCCCGGTTTTCCAAACTGCTCACTTCCGGAAGCTGGCTGGTTTGATCCGTGGGTTGATTAAGGACCTCCTCGGGTTCCATTTCAACCGGCGGCTCCAGGTCGAAGGAAACCTTCACGGCGACCGGCATGCGGCCCAGGCTGACACTGTCCCACTGGCCGACCCAGGTGATTCCATCGAAATACTCTAATTGCCAGGCAGTAACCTCCGGGATCAGGTCTTCCTGTTCGGGACGGGATGGCTGTTCGTCTGACCGGCGATTCAATAGCTGCTGCGAACGGGCGTTTGGTTCGACAATCGCAGCACCATCTTCGCTGCCACTCGGCTGGGAGGACGACCAGGAAACCATGTGTCGACGGAGGCCTGTCGGTGGCAGTTCCAGGGAGAGTTCGTTGCCAGTGGGACGGGGGCTGTTCGTGGTGTCGAGTTGCGGCAGACCGAGGAATTCCGCTCGCGGCTGCCACTGGTACTGCACGATCTTGAAGACAGCAGGCGGTGTCCTCGACGGGTGGGTGGTGAGCGGGAGATCGTTGTCAGTTGGTTGGGCTGCCAGGATCAGCTTGATTCGATTGCGATCACCGACCAGTTGCACGCCGTCAGGCAGCAGCAACGGTGCGACAGAATCGACAGGAGAGGCGGTGGTGATGGGCGGGGGTTGTGTACCGGTTGCAGGAGATGGCTTTGCCACTTCAGCAGGAGCTGACGTGAGCCTGCCGAGATCCGATTGCAGTTGTCGGA
>PVBE011306392.1_pt1 | contig 13358 bp, 10 predicted proteins | sample 1631181 | NCBI WGS metagenome assembly PVBE01 (sample SAMN08397723, study PRJNA350692) | Marine metagenome, whole genome shotgun sequencing project. | isolation source: water | place: Pacific Ocean | collected 2012-04
CATCCGGAGCCACCCACTTGCCGCGTCCGCGGGTGCACCGCACGCTGGATCAATGATCGACACTCTCCAAAACTGGATTATCGGCTGGGCGGAAAGCTCAATCGGCCCTCTGATGCTTGGCATTCTTTCCGCTGCCGAGGCGGTGTTCTTCCCGTTACCGCCAGATCCGCTATTGATAGCATTAGCGCTAGCACACCCGGAGCGCGCGCTAGCCTACGGAGTACTCACCACCGTTACCTCGATCGCGGGTGGGCTTGTCGGACACTGGACCGGAATACGTTTCGGCCGTCCCATGTTGCGGCGATTCCACAAGCATCATGTCGATCGCGTCGAGCAATTCTTCCAGAAGTATGGCTTTTGGGCTGTCGTCATCGCCGGCTTTACACCTCTTCCGTTCAAAATTTTCACGATCTCAGCAGGGGTATTCGGGGTGCCGCGCATTCCCTTCATACTCGCCTCAATCGCAGGACGAGCAGGGCGGTTCATGCTGATCAGCATGCTGATTTTTGTGTGGGGAGACCGCTTCCAACAGTTCCTCGATGAGCGATTCGATTCTGAGATGATAGTAATCGGTATCTTGCTGGTGGCAGCCGTGGGAGTGTGGACGCTGTGGGGGCGGCGTAAAAGCAACGTTCAGCGGCAAGCGGCAAGTGGAGGCTGCCCGGACAGTGATTCTGAAGTGTCGGGCAGAGCCAACACGTAAACTGTGCCCCATGGATAGATTGCGAAATGTGGTGTCGGTATTCCTGATTGCCGCAGTGATGGTTACCATCGTCTTCGTAGCGTAACTGCTGCTGGCGAAGTCCTAGCTCCTAGCGACTCGCTAACGGGCGGCGGGCGCCATGAAATCTGCTACGCACGAGAGAGAGTCCCATGTCTGAGCACACCGATCCCGCTACAGGCGATGCCTCAGCGGATGATGTCCAGCACGGCGACACCACATCCGATAGAGATCAAGTCAACAAGTTGCAGCAGTCGGACGCGCAGCACGCAGTGCCCCACCCCGCGCTCCATGCACATCTCGAGATCAGGAAGCTACGCGATCCGTTGCTGCTCGCAGCATTCAGTGGATTTAGTGACCCACAGGGGGCGGCCGTATCCGCTATCGACCATTTCGCTGAACAGTGGAACGCGCAGCCACTAGCAGATCTCGATCCTGAGCTCTTCTACGACTTCACTGTACAGCGGCCTCGGGTTCGACTCGAAAACGACGAGCGCGTCATCGACTGGCCCGCGAGCCGCTTTCTGCTTGCCTCACCGCCGGGTACGAACCGCGACGTGGTGCTGCTTCGCGGTGTGGAACCGCACCTGCGATGGCACACGTTCACTAAGGCGATCGGCGCCCTCCTCGATTCGGTCGGATCTACGGAAAGTGTGACGCTGGGAGCCCAGCCTGCAGCGGTGCCCCACACTCGACCGCTACCGGTCACTCTCTCCGCCTCCGATACGGTATTCGAGGGGCGATTTGGGCTGAAGGCTCCGGACTCTCGCTACCAAGGGCAGACCGGTATCGTCGGTATCCTGAACCTCCATCTGCGTGCGAGAGGGTGGCGCAACGCTAGCCTTTGGGCGCTCGCACCACACTATTTGACGATCGGACCAAACCCCGCCGTCAGCCTCGCACTAGCTACCCTCATCGACCGCGGATACGGCACCAGCACCGAGAGCGCGCCACTGGATGAACAACTCACTGAGTTCCAGGAACAGGTCAGTGAGGCTCTCTCACATTCAGGCGAGGCAGCGGACTACGTACGACAGCTGGAGGAACAGTACGACGCTAATCGCCCCACCGACGGAATCCCCGGTGAGGAGCTGGGAGGAGCGTCCGAGCTGCCACCCACCGCCGATCTTCTTGACGATCTCGAGAGCTTCCTGCGCGAGCGCCGCGACGACGAGTAGTTCTCATACAGCAGTTCGCCACTACCACCAGTAGTGCCCCCCCACCGATACGTGATGATTCGGCGGCTTTCCCGCACTAGTGGGGCATTGCTAGACTTGACGGAGACGTAGGAGTGTAGCTCAGCTGGCAGAGCAGCGGTCTCCAAAACCGCCGGTCGGGGGTTCGAGTCCCTCCACTCCTGCCAGCAAGCTAAAGTCTTGCGCGTGCCCAGGTGGTGGAATTGGCAGACACGCCGTCTTGAGGGGGCGGTGCCCGAAAGGGCGTATGCGTTCAAGTCGCATCCTGGGCACCATCACGACATATAGAATCCTTGGACGGGGCACACCGTATCCGCGGGCACCTCGTACCGAGGATTGCTATGCGCACCGTCGCATTCGCTCGTTGGTAGGCGGGACCAGAACACAAGCTAACAAGGGTGAGCCATGCCCCCAACGTTGACGCCAAGCCCGCTCCCAGGATTCAATGCCTGAGCGCCCAATTGCGGGCCTGTGCCGATACCGAGTGGTGCCAAGCGGAAGTAGCTCAGCGGTAGAGCACCTCCTTGCCAAGGAGGGGGTCGCGAGTTCGAATCTCGTCTTCCGCTCCAAACTCGCACTGCGGAGCCCGGCACTCTTACCTCACCGCGGGCGTTCACCGTCCGCTAGGGCCACGTAGCCAAGTGGCAAGGCAGGGGTCTGCAAAACCCTTATCGTCGGTTCGATTCCGACCGTGGCCTCCAGCAAAACCCTTACACCCATTGCGGATTGGAGGTGCACTGCTCCCCGCGGTGTTTCCGTGGGTCTACCTTTCCCTTAGATGCCCTTTTTTGGCCTCCACTGGGCCTGTCGGTGTCGATTACCACAGGGGACGCCACAGAAATCGACTCCTGTGTCTTTACCCACTCACGCCAAGGGAGTACTCGGGACCTCTCGGCTTATCGACACAGGCTCTTGCAGGCCTCACAACTCTTACACGCTTATACGTGACAACCTCGACGTCATCGCAAGCAACAAGGCACCACAACTACCCAAGCAAGCCCCGCGCATGGAACGTCACGCCCGAACGCAGCTCATGCTCAGTACTTCCGCCGTGTGTAGGCGCTCGACCACAAGCTCTTGCCAGTGCTCAGGGGAAGAAACAACGGCTTCGGCAGCGAGCCCATGCTCGTAAATGCGTGCAGACGAGCGCTTAGCTGCCTGACAGCAGCGCGGGCGGAGTTTGGTGGTGTAGAGTTCTCCCTCGATCCATCACCGGTCTACCTCGCGCAAGGAGATAGCCTCGCCGCGCCGTCGACTTGCGAGCCGGACAAGGTAAGCACGGTGTGCTCGATGGGCGCGAGCGAACAGCATCGCGAATACCGCCAGCGCAGCGAGCGTGAGGACGCCCGCGGTGGCCGTGCCCCAGTGGCGAGCTGGGCTCTCTAGGCCGGCCCACGGCAGGAGTCCGCGGAGCACCGTGGCTGCGCCCAACATTCCGCCGAAAAAGGGCCCGCGCCACGCCCCGGGTTGCCGTACGAATCGCTCGCTTGCGAACTCCGGCAGGATCAATTGCGCCATAGTGACGATACCGAGCGTCACGACGCCGATGAGAAAGACATGACGCGCAGCGTCGCTCGAGGCGAAGCTGACAGCACGCCCATCGGTCAGCGCTTCCACGGATCCCAGCACAAGCAGCGCACCAGTCACGGTTAGACTCGCCAGCACAGGCCTCAGTCCCCAGATCAACCCACGCGACGACGACGCCAGCCGGTGACGGAGCGCCCACCAGCCCGTCGACACCGCGAAAAGTAGGAGCCCAGAACCAACAGCGAGCTGTCCGATGGCACTCGGGATGGTTGAGATATCTGGGTCGACACCTCGGGCCACTGCGCCGACCGCCCAGGTAACCAGGCCGCCCTCGACCAATGTCGCGATCGCCCAAGCACGAACTGTGGTCGTCGACCGCGCTCCGAAAAAGGTCGGGAACGTGCGTAGTCCAACGCCCACGAGTGCAGAGCCGAGAACGCCGAAGACCTGCATGTGCAGCAGCGCCGCATCTCGTGTGGCGGGGACGATACGCTGACCTTCGCTGGCGAGCTCGACAAGCCACCACGCCCCGACCAATGCTTGCACGAGCAGCCAAGCCGGTGCGGTCCAGAGCAGGAGCACGTGGGGCGACACGTTGCGTCGGAGCGGACGGAGCGTGAGCGAGAAGATCACAAGCGCCACGAGTGCGCCGAGCAGTTCGAGCAACGCTCCGATCGTCAGCAGCGCGGCGAATGGAGCGTGCTGCGCGACCGGCTGGGAGATGATCCGTGCCACCACACCCGCGAGGAGCATCCACAGCGCCGGCCGCACGAGACGCGGCGCGGCCAGCGGGCGCCCAGCGAAGCGTGGCGCGAGCCGCGCGGCAACCCCGATCACGAAGAGCCCCGCAAACCCGGTGACCTGCGCGTGTCCATGCACCTGGGAGTGAGCGATCCAACCGAGGTCGATCGAGCCGACCGCCACCTGGATCGGTAGCACAACCGCCAGTGTGAGCCCAATTACTAACGTGATCGCGAGGGACGCAACGATGAAAGGGACGTGCACCGTATCCGGTGGCGTGGAGGATTCTACTCGCCCGCCCGTCTGGTCGCGCACTAGGGAAAGGTCAACTGCGAGCTACTTCAATGACTCGCTGAGCCATTTCGTAATCGCGTCGACCGATTCGAAGAATCGGAGGCACTCAGGAAACCAGCCTGAGCACGTAGAGCCGTTCGATCGCGTCCGCAAAGGCGACGATGTCCGCCGCCGCCGAGACGAGGAGCTCCTCGCCGGCCTCCGACTCAAAGCGTGCCGTCCCAGCACGATCGAGACAAATCGTGGCACCGACTGCGTCGTCGCGAAAACCCTCCACAATCACGAGGTCATGCGCATCGCCGAGCGCGTGTAGGGTTTCCGCGAGCGAGGGCGTGCTGACATCTGCCCTGGACCCATGTCGGATCAGCATGCCGTCGAGCGCATGGAAAGCGACAGCTGCCGCACCCGCTCGCGCGAAGCGGTCTGTATCGGAACCGGGACGCTCTGAGGGAAGTGGGTGGTGCGAGCGCTTCACGGCCGCCACGCGAAGCCCGCGGGTCGAGAGCACTGCTATCAGCGCGCTCGCCAACGACGTCTTGCCCACGTTGCGCCCCGGCCCAACCACTCGAATGACGGGGGCCCCTCGCCTATTGAGCGCCCGCGGCATCTTGGTCGGGGATTCCTCAACTCGTTCCATGGCCGCCTGCACGCTGGGCGCGTGTGTACCGGAACGTCCCGATCGACACGACGGCAAATAGCGTGACGCCGATGACTAGTGCGATCAGTAACTGAGCACCGCCAAACTCACGTACCGCGGTTTCACCCGGTCCCACGGCGAGCTCGATGAACGCTGCGATCGACTTCTGTCCGTTACGGTTGCCAGATCCCCCGTCCCACACGGCAAATGCAATGTTCGTCGAATCGCCGACCGTGAAACTCGCTTGGTCCTCAGAAACCGGCTCAAGTTGACGGGAGAAGAGCGCCCGCCAACGACCCTCTCGCCATGTCCCACGACCAACCACGTCCTGTACGTCGGAATTGGTAAGTGTTCCGAAGCCCTCAGCGATCAGATTCTCGATTGGTGAATCGTGCTCGCGCTGCGCCAGCGGGTTGCCAACATACTGGGCCGTCTTGAAGAGCAGCGGGCTCTTTGCTGCTTGTGGATCGTCGCCTCCAGGGTAGAAATCGACGAGTGTGTTCGGGTAGCGAGTGCGGATCGTCGTAAACCCACTGTCGATGTCCGCCTGCCACACCGCTTTCCACTGCCAGATGTTCACTGGCGCGCCCGCACCACCCATGGTGAATGGTGGCAGCGCGTCAATCGATGCGGCAGGGAACTGGACCGCTATGGCATCGGAAAATTCCGCAACACCGTTAACCGCGTCGTCGAGATTATCGTCCTCCCACTCGAGCAGGAGGTAGAGTCGATCGCTGTTGTGCAGCGCCCGCGCGATCAACGTCTCGATCGTGCCGCCACCGAACGGCGGCGCGATGTTCTGCTTCGACATCGCGACATCTTGCCGAGGTGCCGCGTCCCAGACCACATCCCACGGGTCGTCCAGTGGAACCGGCGCGGTTGCCCGCAGAGCCTCTAGCTGAAGTGCCTGCGAGTGAACCGGCAACACATCAAGTGCCCCGACGATGATCGCGACGATGATCGCGCCGAGCACCACGGGCGCGCCGGATGCAGTTCGGATGCTACGCCAGGACACGTTGCGCCTCCTCTTGACTCTCGAAGTACGGAAGGTTCGCAACTTCGGCGCTCGCCATCTCCGCAGCCGGACAGCTCATCTCGCCCGGATCGTCGGCGATCAGGACGGGCTCGTCACGGTAGCGCGCGATATTACCAAGCCGCAGGAAGCGCTCCTCCCACGCGGAGAACGCAACGAGTAGGCGCCCGGCCCTTCCAAAAGGCGAATCGTCATCTGCAATCACCGCGCGCTGCCCGATGAGCGGAGCCCAGCGCGCGAGGTGGTCGCGAACGAAGCTGCGCTGGGCGTCGCGGCAGAGGCGGACATGCTCCGGTTCTTCCAACTCGCGGGCGCGCGCCTCCTTCGCAGCGAGCAGGTAGCAGAACTCCAACTCCAGCACGATGTGATCCGGGCGCTCCGCGGTCGCGTCGACGCCAAAGGCCCGGTAGAAGCCGACGATATCTGCCTGCTGCTGCGTTTGTTGGAAGATGTGGTTCGCCGAGAACGCAGTCTCGTACGGCGGGCAGTCCTCCGAATAGCTGAGCGTGAAGACCTTCTGGTAGGCGGTCTCGAGCTCCCGCGCGTCGCTCAGGCGCCATTGTTCGGCAAACTCCGCGACGGCGTGTCGCGTGTGCTCGTCGGTCAGATCAGCAGCTACCGCGGCAACTTCGATCGCTCGCGGTAGAGCGTGTTGCGTCTCGTCCGTCGGGTATGAGAGTGCGAGTGCGAGCAACCGGTAGAGCGCAGCGCGGGCGAGCGCACGTTCCTCAGCAGTGCAGCGAACCATCGAGCACCCCCTCTCCCACGCCCTAGATCGAGTTCAGGTACTGCACCGGCCGCTCATAGAAGGGCTCCTGCACTGTGACCCGCGCGACCTCATCGCCATTGCTTGAGTAGCCGATAACAGTGTCATTGAAGACCTCGAGGGGACGGCCGTTGACGTTCACCTCGGAGATCTTCTCGCCCTCGATGACTTCGAATCGGAAGATGATTTTCTGGGTGACGCGGAACAATTGAAGCACCGCTTGCGCGCGTCGTGACGGACGCTCGTACGCCGCAATCGCGTCGTCCACCCCGGGCCCGAACATCTGCCGCAGGTAGGGGCGAGGCACCCAGCGCGGGGGGATGTAGTAGACGTTGGGCTGTGTCCCGAACTGCGGGTAGAGCGGCAGTGCCATTTTTTCCTCGTGAACGAGGTAGTACAGCGGGTTCTCGGGATCGACCTTCCAAGTGGCGTCGTCCTCGAGTTCCACGAGGCCCTGCAGCCGGATCTGTCCAGGGCATGACGCCATGCAGCGCGTCTCCATTGGGATTCCTTCAGTCAACGGGTCGGACCCTTCGATGCGGGGATAGCAGGCAATGCACTTCTCCGACGTTCGCGTGTCGGCGCGATACAGCGACTTCTTATATGGGCACTGCTCGACGCACTTACGGTAGCCGCGGCAGCGCTTCTGATCGATGAGGACGATCCCGTCCTCCTCACGCTTGTAGATCGCGTCGCGCGGGCAGGCCGAAAGGCATGCCGGGTACGCACAGTGGTTGCAGATGCGCTGGAGGTAGAAGAACCATGTCTGATGCTCCGGGCGCGAGACGCCTTCGCTCAGCGGCGCTCCCGACACGGGCGTGTCCTCGTGAACATTGGGGGAGGTCCACTCCTCGTCGGTCGGCAAGTAACCAACGGCCTGCTGCCCGGCACCGGCTGCTCGCCCCGCCTCGAAGACAGTCGAGCCCTGGTAGGCGCCGTATGGCGCCTGCGCGCTCGCCGATCCGCCCCAGGTCTGGCCGCCTGGATTCACCTGCTCGATCAGGTCGAGGGTCTTCACGTCCCAGTGCTGTGGGTAGCCGCCGTAGGGCTTCGTCTCGACATTGTTCCACCACATGTCCTCCTGGCCCTCGGAGAAGGTCCAGGTGGACTTGCAGGCCATCGAGCAGGTCTGGCACGCGAGACAGCGGTTGATGTTGAAGACCGCGGCGAATTGACGGGCCGGCGCTGCCTGCTCGAAGCGGTAGTCCATCTCTCGGCCGAGCTGCCAATTATAGACCTTAGCCATCTAGCTCTCCTCTCGGGCGGAGCCATCGGAGGGCGGACCCAACACCTCGTTGACTAGTTGTTCGACGAACTGCGGGCCGCGCGCCTGGTAGACGGAGTGGGCCGCAACGAAGCGCGGGACCTCGAACATCCGTATGATCCGCTCACGCGACCATCCCATCAGCGCGAACTCCTCAACGAAGGTCCGGCCCATCGCCGCGAGGCCGTCGTAGCCGGGCGTCGGCACGGAGACGGCCGTAGCAATGTACGGGTCGGTCGCTTCGGCGATCTTGTTGCGCCCGCTCACGTCGATGAGCGAAATTTCCGCGTCGAAGTGCTCCGCCGGTGTCATGCGAGGTACCCCCCGTCCAGGTAGCGGCGCATCCGCTCGTCCTCGTTGCCGGGAGAGAAGCCGGTAGTGGCCGGCGCCCACACCCCCTCACCACCGAGACCGCCGGGCTCAGCCTTGGTCACGCGGACCAGCGTCTCCTTGGGAACAGTGTTGATAGCGTGATTGTCTGCCTCGCCACCAAACATGAAGCCGACCTTGATCTTCGGCTTGTGGAAGAGCGTATCGGTCTGGTGCATTGGCATTGCCCAGTCGCGTGTCACGCTCTGGTGCGAGCCATATCGATAGCTCGATTGGTAGCCAGTGTCCTCGGAACGAGCGAGACCATCCGGGCGCGTCTCATGCGCCTTCACGGTCTTCTGCGTGGCGAGCCAGTAGCCGTGCTTCGCCATCAGCACGTTGTAGGGGTAGGCAGGGTTGTACTTCACCCGCAGCATCAGCCTCGCGACCTTATGGAACGGGTCGCTGGTGTCGTTCGGATCGTAGCCAGGGTACGGCCGGTCCATGGGGTTGGCATCGACCCACACGTAGTCGCCGTCCGCAAGGTCGAGGTCGCGCGCCGCATCCGGGTTCATGTGCACCTCGCGGTCGCCCAGGTGCGCCATCCGCTTGTCGCGACGATGCGGGTCAGCGAAATTGTTTCCCAAGATCGTATCCCAGTCGGTGACCGCCCAGCCGGAATGCGTGGTATGCCGCGTCTTTGGAGTGAGGAAGTAGAACCGGAAGCCTTGCTCCCAGAGCGGGTTTGTTGTCCGCTTCGCATCGGACCACGACAGCTTGATGTTGCGAACGGTCCGCAGGTCGGGGTCCATCTCGTCGCGCGCAATGCCGTAGTCCTCAGGGCGGATCAGCCGGTTCGACGAGACGATCACGTTAGGGAGATACGGCGTCGCCTCGGGTCCTTCGCGATGGACGATGAAGTTCTCGCCGTACTCGATCGCCTCTGGAATATCGACGTAGGAGTGCATGCGGCCGGTCTCCGTGTAGAACGGTTGATCGTCGTGTATCTGCTCCCAGAACGGGATGCGCGGGTAGGTGCGGAACATCATCAGCGCGGCACCGGGCTCGCCGTATTTCCCGTTGTTGATGTCGTCCACAGAGTACCCACGGGTGGTGGCGGAGGCGTCCAACAAACGCTGCATGTAGACCTCAGCACGGCCTCGAGGGCGAACTTCCAGTAGTCCGCAAAACGACTGTCGTCGAACAGCTCACCGAGCCGTTCCGCAACCTTTGCTATGATCATCACGTCGTCCTCGCTGTCGAAGAGCGGCTTGATGCCGTTTCGCCCCCAGATCTGAAGGAACGGGTTCGAACAGGAGCCCGTGATCTCGGACGTCTGGAACTCCACCCAGGAGTTCGCCGGCAGCACGAAGTCCGAGAGCTCGCAAGACGCGGTCATTTCGATGTCTTGCGTGATGATCATATCGACGTGCGGGTTGACGTCACGGATCACCATGTACGCGTGCTTAGCGTTATTGATCAGGTTGACGTTAGTCGTCCAGATCACCTTGGTCGGCGTCGGCATGTGGCTCTGGCCGGTGAAGTTCTTGCGTCCGAACTTCGGTGTGTCAACGATGAGCGCCTTATCACCGTGGTCCCAGTACGCCGGCTCCTCATCTTTGGCGTAGCCCTTGACCTTGATGTCCTTGCCATCGGCGGAGTCGTCGAGGTTGGGGTTGAACGGATCCTCGGCGATCCAGCCCTTGAAGCCCGGGCCCGACCAGTCCGTAGCCTGCCAGAGCGCAGCTTTGTAGTTGCCGGCCCAGGTGTGGCTGCCCATACCGCGCTGGCCGATGTTCCCTGTGAGCATCAGCGGCAAGTAGGTCGCACGGTTGTGCAGCGTGGCGTGGAACCAGTGGTTAATACCCTCGCCCGTGTGGATCGCGACCGGTTTAATGGTCGCTATGTCATCGGCGAGGCGCCTGATGAGCTCCTTCGGTGTTCCGGTGATCCCCACGACCGTGTCGAGGTCATAGTCCTCCAAGTGATCTTTGTGGGCCTCCCACAGAGTGAGCACCTCGACCTCGCTGCCGTCGACCAGTCGCACGGTGTCGCGGTACTCGAGCGCCGGCTGGAATCCGCGCTCGGCCATTCGCTCTCCGACGTCATCGCGCGTGATGGCGCGCAGCTCCCCCTGCGCCTCGTCAAAAATGACGAAGTCGCCGCCGACGCGCTCGTACTGCTCCGCCGTGAGCTTCTGCGTGACGAAACTGGGGCCATCCGGGTCGAGCGCCGGCTCGTAGTCGGGGAAGACGTCCTTCGCGCGCAGCCGCTCGAGGGTGTCGGTACGGAGCAGCAGTGGGAAGTCAGTCCAGCGCCGGACAAACTCCTCGTCGTAGAGATCCTCGTCCATCAGGATCTTGGTGATACCTAGGAAGATGGCGGTGTCAGAGAGGCCGGGACGCACCGGCAGCCAGTAGTCGGACTTGGTCGCCGGCGGACTGTACTCCGGGGCAATTGTGACGATCTTTCCACCCTGCTCCATGACGTTCGAGAAGAAGTGCGACTCCGGCATCTTGTTCTCGACGAGGTTCTTGCCGACCTGGATTGTCAATTTCGTGTTGGCGAGGTCGTTGAAATCGGGCTCCGAGGTCTGCAGCCCATGCACGAAGGGGTGGCCGGGGGCCTGGTCTCCGTGCCAGGTGTAGTTCGACCAGTTGCGTCCGGCGAGCGCCTCATCGGGTCCGACGCCACGCACGTGCGTGTCGAGAAGTGCCATCGTGTTGTTCAGACGGTACATCCCGTACTTGCCGATGACGCCCAGCAGGCCCATACCACCGCGGAACTTCATTGTGCGTGTGCCGGCACCGCCGGTCTCCGCGACCATCTCCGGCTGGTAGTCCTCGTCGAGTAGCCGCTGCGTGCCCTCCTCGCCCGAGTAGGTCTTGGCAACGGTGACGAGACCGCGAGCGATGTAATCGTACATCTCGTCCCACGTCACACGCGCGAAGCTGTCGGTGCCGCGGCTCGTGAACTTATAGCGATCGCGGTTGTCCGGCGTGAGCTCCGGGAAATCGTCGTCTGCCCACTGCTTCCACCCGGCACGGACCATCGGGAACTTCAGTCGGTAGGGGCCGTAGACGCGGCGGTGGAAGGAAAGACCCTTCTTGCAGCCGCGCGGGTGCCACTTCACGGACGCCGTGTTGCCGAGCTGATCGGCGTAACGACCGACGTCGTAGTTCTGCTCGATGCGCTGGATCACGCCGTTACGTGTGAACGCACGAAGGCGGCAGGCGTGGGTGTCGTTAGGAGAGCAGATAAACGTAAAGTCGCCGTCGTACGCGTACTGGTCGCGGTAGACCTGCTCCCAATCACGGAAGGGATAGGCGTCGAGCGGATTATCGATGCTCTGCACGGAACCGAGATTGCGGAGCAACGGGTAGGACACCACGCCCACCGTGGTCACCGCGCCCAGCTTCAGAAAGTCGCGTCGAGAGACGTTCGGCATTACCTCTCCTATTCAGCCGCAGCCGTCGCAGATCCGCTGCGGATCAACGGCATCTCATTCTTTGGTATCACCGCGAGAGCACGGTGCCGGGAGGCGACGGCGCTCTGGAAGGGTTGGGCGAGGACGGAGAGCGCGAGCACTGCCGTCACGTTGTGATGGACCAGCGACGGCTGCACGCCCGCGACGGTGAGCAGCAGTAGGCCAATTGCGACGTGGCGAGCACCCGGCTCCCTTAGCGACGCGACGAGCACGAATGCGGCGCAGCCGCTCGCGACGATATAGAGCGGGGCCGGCAGCGCGAGCGTCGCGCCGACGGCCCACGTCGAGAGGATAGCTACCGAGCTCGGCTCTCGCGCGAGCACCACCGAAGCCACGATCGTCCCGATCGCCGCGGCAGCGAGCGCGCTCGAGGGCACCGTCCCGCGACGCACGATCGCGAGGGCGAGGAGGACCAGCATCGCAATCCGTGTTCCCTCAGCGAGCTCAGACCATCCGACCGGGGTCCCGTGTCCGGAGAGGGAGTCGACGAGAAGCGGCACGTGCGCGGCAGAAACGCTTAGCGCGGCCGCACAGATCGCCGCGGCGTGTAGCGGCGTGAGTCGGGCGGCGGCGGCGCTAGCGAGCGCGGCGACACCCAGGACAAGGAGAAAGCGCGCGGCGGCCTGACCTGTGCCACCGGCAAGGATGGTAATACTGACCACGGCGACGAAGGCCAGGAGGAGTGCGCCGCCGGCCACACGGTCACGCCGTCCTTCGACGGCGATCCAGAAGGCGGCGGCAGCGAGCACCAGCACCGCGGTCGCCGAGCCCACACCATCGCGCACGAGACCGAACAGCGATTCCGTGTGCGTTCCGACGGCGCTGCTAAGCGGGGGCACATGCTCGACGAGTGGGGACAGCACCCGTACGACGAGAAGCTCGGCGGACCCCATGGCGGCAGCTGCGATCGTGAGCTCGGCAGCCCAGCGGCCAGGTGAATCGACAAGACGCGCGAATGCCGCCATCGCAGCCCATCCTCACGCACGCGGAGCGAAGCAACCGCCCCTTCGTGAACTGATGCACTACCAACCTAGACAGCGGTCAGTGAGGGAACGAGTGGCGAACGTCCTACGGTCGAGATGACTGCCGTACAGCGCGAGTCAGTCAGCAGCATTCCAGCGCTGGGGTGGGCACTACTCCTGGAACGCCAAACGCACGTCCCACGTACGTGGGACGTGCGTTTGGCGGCGTGAGGCGGCTACAGGAAGCCGCACTCAGGCGACTGCGTCACGCATCATGGCACCGGCGACATCAGCATGCCAGCGTTCTGCGCGATTAGCTCGTCCAGCTTGCCCTCGCGAGGTGCCACCTCCTGCAAGCGCGGCATCACGTTCTTCGAGAAGCGCTCAAGCCCTGCGCATACCCGGTCATTGTCCATGTGGC
>PVBE012205971.1_pt1 | contig 13358 bp, 17 predicted proteins | sample 1631181 | NCBI WGS metagenome assembly PVBE01 (sample SAMN08397723, study PRJNA350692) | Marine metagenome, whole genome shotgun sequencing project. | isolation source: water | place: Pacific Ocean | collected 2012-04
AAAATGAATGAAAAATGTATTTTATGTGAAGAGGCGATAGAAGAAAATTATGGGAAATTATTAGGCACTGTTATTAGGTCTAAAAATGAACTTGGTGTTAATGAATTAATTCATATTTGCAATGGTTGTCAAAAAATTAATGGCTGGCATGAAGCAGCAGCAATTAAAGGGGCCTAACTATTTGCAATACCACTCAATTCCTTAATAGCTTCCTTAGAACTTTCTGCATTTTTAACATAGGAACCAGATACAAAAGCATCAGCATATTTCCTTGCTCTTACGATAGTCTTATCATTAATCCCTCCATCAATTTGGATTTTTATCTTAGGATTAAATGATTTAATCTTATTCACTTTTTTTAAAGCTGAAGGAATAAATCTTGAACCATATCCTCCTGGATGAACCGTCATTAATAAGACTAAATTAATTTTCTTCGCTAGATGTTGAATAGATTTTACAGGAGTTAATGGATTTAGAGCAATTCCAACTTTTTTATGGTGCTTCTTAATTAGATCAATTGTCTCCTCAATCTTTGCAAATTTATTATAAGATTCTATATGAAAGATTATTGTATCAACCTTATGGGCATTCTTATCTATCCAAGCTAAAGGATGTTTAACCATCAAATGAGCCTGATAATCTCTTTTTTCTCTTGGTAATTTAAATGGAAAATTCAATGATTGTTGTCTAACAAATTTCCCATCCATAATATCTAAATGAATCATGGAAGCAGATTTCACTTTTTCAAAACATTCATCTAATTCCTTTTGACTTTTTGCAATTATTGAAGGAATAATACTTTTCATCTTTCTATTTTCTCCATTTTTTTTAAACGTCTACTATGTCTTCCACCCTCAAATTTAGATTTTAAAAATATATCAATAGCACGTTTTGCTTCCTTCTCAGAAACAAATCTAGAACCCATACAAAGTATATTTATATCATCATGCAACCTTCCAGTTTTTACTATTTTTGGAGAGCCCCCATGATAAAGACCTGCCTTTATTCCCTTAATCTTATTTGTGGTAATTGCTTCCCCTTGTCCAGATCCTGCGATTATTAATCCCCTACTATTCTTATTTTTAGCTACTTTCCTAGCCATGGGAATCACAAAATCCGGATAATCATCTTTCTTATCATAAACTAAAGGGCCAATATCTTCAACTTCATACTTTTCCAACAACCATTTCTTTACATTTTCTTTTAACTTAAATCCTGCATGGTCTCCAGACAAATAGATTTTTTTTATTTTCATTATTTTTTAGTAATTCTCTTTTTAAACTTAAGATTATAATCTGGTTTAGAATTCTCATGATAGATAGTAAGTACTTTCAATTTCTTTCTTCCAGTATTTGTTAACCTATGGGCCCATCCTTCAAGTATTAAAGCAATCTCTCCTTTTTTCAACTTAACTTCCTTAGACTTACCTGCCTTCTGCAATACCAAAGAACCCATGCCTTCCAACAAGATATAAAATTCAGGAGTCCTATTTTTATGAACATGCCCTTTTGTCAAATAAAATTCCTTACCTACCTTCCCAGGATTAACTACTGTAAGAGTTAATTTCATAGGACTAAAACTTTTTGTAAAAGTTTCATAAACCTCTAAATTACCTTCTTTTTTTAAAATATTTTCAGCCTCTTTTCCATCTATAAATCTATCTTTAATATCTTTAAGTTTCCTAGTCCCTTTTTTCTCATATTCTTTTTCAAATTTTCTAATTGTAGATTTATAGTCTGTCATTTTAAGGTTCCTTATGACCTCCAAATGAATGTCTTATGGCCGAAACGAATTTTGTTGCAAAGCTTTGAGTTTTTTGTGATTTTTTTCTCTTAGCCAAAGCATGCTTTAATGTATGAACATCACATCCCAACTCTCCGGCCATTTTAACTGTCCAACGGCCCGTCTCTCCTCCACCAATTTTCCCCTTAAACCCTCTTAATTTATTTTTATGATCAGTAAATTCTTTTTCTGCTAACTCAGTTATCCAAGACCTAATCACAGATCCATGAGACCAAATACGAGAAATCTTTCTGTAATCCAATTTGTATGGAGCTTTGTCTAAAACCCCATATCCTTCCGCATAAGCTTCCAAAATTGCATATTCTATCCCATTATGAACTGTTTTCACAAAATTCCCTGCCCCAGATTTTCCTATATAACCATAACCATCTTTTACAGCCAAGTCTTTAAACAAGAACTCAATTTTTCTAAAAATTTTCTCATCACCTCCAATCATTAATGAAGCACCACTTCTTGCACCAACTAAACCTCCTGAGGTACCCATATCCAAAAAATTAACCCCCATTTTCTTCAATAATTTATATCTCCCTATAGAATCCTTATAATAATTATTCCCACCATCAATAATTATATCTCCTTTAGTTAAATAAGGCATAAGTAATTTTAATACCATATCAACTGGTTTCCCTGCAGTTACCATTAAAATTATTATTCTTGGAGATTTTAATTTAGTTACAAATTCTTCAATAGTATAAGCCGATTTTGCTCCCTTTCTTACAATTTTCCTTATTGGTTCCGGAGACCTATTATGCGCAACAACTTTATATTTATGATCTAGAAGATTTTCCGCCATTAAAGAACCCATTTTCCCCAATCCAATTAAACCAACTACTTTTTTCATCCCTTAACCCCCTCGCACATCTTAAATGCATCATCTTGTGGTTTATAACCAACCAACTTCCTAGATGAACTTAGATCCATGTAAAGATGTTTATTATTTGATGATCCTGCCAAAATTCCATATCTTATATTCTTTGGCGCAATTATACACTTATGAATTAATTGACCTAAGTCCCTTTGACTTATAACATAATCAAGATTATCTCTAGTCATACAAACTTTATTCTTCAAATCATTAGATACATAAGCTCCAATCCTGATAGCTAAACAACTAAGATTATATTTCGTTGAAAATACATTGCATAAAGCTTCTCCAAAAACCTTTGATGCACCATAGAAATTAAGAGGTTTAGGTGCCTGAGTTTCTTTTACTTTTTTTCCCAATTCATAACCCCTAATAGCATGAACACTACTTGCAAATACAACCCGCTTTACCTTTGCCAATCTTGCTGCTTCAAAAACATTATAAGCACCTAAAAGATTTGGCTTAACAGTATCATCAAAAGAAGCACCTGGATCAGATTCTGCAGCCAAATTAACTACAACATCAATTCCCTTAAATGCATTTTTTAACTTGGAGACACTAGTTAAATCTATTTTTTTTGATTTGAAATCTTTTGATTTTGTTTTATGAATTCCAACAATTATTTCATAATCCTTATCATGCTGTCTCAATTCTTCAAGCAAACTAGGACCGATACGCCCCGTCGCACCTAAAACTAACACACTCTTTTTTGCCATAATATACCTAAGTATTATTTATTTTTAAACTTGCTTATAAGGTTACTATTATATAAAATATAAATAAATTAATTATTGCAGAAAGAACACAATAAATACAATACTTCCTCAATATCCTCACTTGAACATAAAATAAATATATTGAAAAAATTAATGCAACTCCAGAGATTATCTTAAAATATATTAATAATCCTGTCATTAAATATGTCAACAAGAAATATTCTCCAAAAATTATTAAATAATAAACTAAACCCAGAATATCATTTTTAATTGAAAAGATGGCGCTATATTTACTATCTAAAACATCATTACATCCCTCTGTAAGACATATCAATACTTTATTATATTTTTTTCTTGAATAAATTAAATAACTAGATATAATGATTCCAAATATTGCTAATATTAATAAAAATGTTAATTTCATAATCATAAGTTAAATACTTAATCAAGATATAAAAAGGTTTATAAAAAGTTATAAAAACCTGATTTTATTTATTCTCTTGAGGTGATGAATGGTTGGTTCAAAAGATTTGAAAGATATTGCAAATATTATGAGAAGAGATGTTTTAGAAATGACTACTAAGGCAGGCAGTGGACATCCAACTAGTTGTATGAGCTGTGCTGAAATTATAAGTTGTTTATTTTTTGGCCATATGAAATATGATATTAAAGATTCTCATGCAAATAATAATGATGAATTTATTTTAAGCAAAGGGCATGCAGCTCCAATTTTATATAATGCATTGTTCAGAACAGGAGCTATTAATAATAATTTAATGAGCTTAAGAAAATTTGGCAGCAAATTTGAGGGCCATCCCCTACCATCTGTTTTCCCATGGGCCAAAGTAGCTACAGGTAGTTTAGGCCAGGGACTTTCAGTAGGTGTTGGAATGGCTTTAGCTGCTAAACTAGATGGAAGAGACTATAACACATATGTCTTACTTGGAGATTCTGAAATGGCAGAAGGCAGTAATTATGAAGCTATGCAATTAGCTAATTATTACAAATTAAACAATTTAACAGCAATTATTGATATGAATAGGCTAGGTCAAAGAGGAGAAACAATGCTAGGTCATGATGCAATATCCTATAAAAAAAGATTTGAAAGTTTTGGTTGGAAGGCAATCATTATTGATGGTCATAATATCAATGATATAATAAAAGGGCTAAGAAAAAAGAGTAAAACTCCTAAAGTCATTATTGCTATGACACTTAAAGGCAAGGGTTTCAACTATATCCAAAATAAAGATGGATGGCATGGTAAGGCGCTAGATGAAGGACTATTAAGATTAGCTTTAAAGAAAATCCCAAATCCAACCATGCCCAAATTTAATATCGAAAAACGTAAAAAGTTTTCTCATAGAATTAAAACTAATCCTGTTAAATTTAATAATTATAGAATTGGAAGTTCAATGGCTACAAGAAAAGCCTATGGTAATATTTTAAATAAACTGGGACAAAGTAATAAAAATATTCTAGCCCTTGATGCTGAAGTTAGTAATAGTACTCATTCCAATAAGATAAATAAAAACCAATTTATAGAATGTTTTATTGCAGAACAAAATATGATTGGGATGTCATTAGGGCTAAGTAAAAAAGGCTACAATATCTTTGCTAGCACATTTGCAGCATTCTTAACTAGAGCTCATGATCAATTAAGAATGGCTACTTTTTCAAATGCAAATTTTACTGTTTGTGGAAGTCATGCAGGAGTATCAATTGGCCAAGATGGTGTAAGCCAAATGGGATTAGGAGATTTAAGTATGTTTAGAAATTTTCCTGAAAGTACAATTTTTTATCCAAGCGATGCAGTTAGTTGTGAAAAACTAACAGTTTTAGCCTCTAGAACAAAAGGACTAAAATACATCAGAACAACTAGAGCTGATACCCCTGTTTTATATAATAAAAAAGAAAAATTTGAATTAGGAGATTTTAAAATTTTAAAAAGAGGTTCAGATTACACATTAGTTGGTTCTGGAATAACATTACATGAATGTCTAAAAGCTAGTGAAAAATTAAAAGGATGCAGTGTTATTGACTTATATTGCATAAAACCCTTCAAAAAAGAAAAATTTTTAGATTTTGTTAAGAAACATGGTAAAAAAATTGTTATTGTAGAAGACCATTTTAAAGAAGGAGGGATAGGGGAAATGATATCCAGCCTATTAGATAATAATATGAAAATAAAACATTTATGTATTAAAAAAATACCTCATAGTGGAGATAAAGATAAATTAATAGAAAAATATGGCATTAATGAAGATAGTATTATTGAAGCAGTTAAAGGGAAGTGGTAAATGACTAAAAAAAATATTCTAATTTGTATAGATAGAGATGGCACAATGATATATGATGGAGGTAGCTATCATCTAGGCAAACAAAGAAATTGGAAAAAATTAATTAAATTTCTAAGGGGAGTAAACCAAGGGATAAAAGAACTAAGAAAGATAAACAAAGTTAAAATCTACATGATAACTAACCAACCAGGGCCTGCAATAAAAGAATTCCCATTATTAAATGAAAAAAGAGCTATCGAAGTTTGTGAATACCTCATGAAATTATTAAAAGAAAAAGGGGCCAAATTAGATGGCTATGAACTATGTGGAAAAGCAAGTTTAGATTATGTTAAGAGGAGAAAAGATAGATATACATTTGATAAAAAACTTGTAGGAAATTTTTCTTGCGCAAAACCAAAACCTGGAATGGTATATAATGCACTAAAAAAAGAAGGTTGGAATAAAAAAAATACAAAAATTTATGTTATAGGAGATAGACTTAGCGATGTTCAATGTGGAATTAATGCAGGAGGCCTTGGAATCTTTGTTCCATTCAGTAATAAACCCAAAGAAATTGAAAAAGTTAAGAAAATAAAATCTAAGAAAAAATATATTTCTAAAACTTTCTTAGATGCATGCAAATTTATCAAAGAAAAAGAATCACAAATTTAATTTTTATTTTAATATAATTTATATCTTTTATAATTCAAGCATATATTTTTATCGCCTTTTTTATGATGTTCATAAGCTTTATTTATCATTTTCATTGCCTCTTCAGAGTTTTTTGCTAAGAAAACAGAATTCAAATCTTCTTTATTCATTAATTTATTTTTTATAGGGTATTTTTCTAACCATTTAATTAAAGGAGCCCACATATTTCCTAAAAGTATAACTGGCACATTACAAGTTTGTTTTACTTGAATTAATTGCAATGTATAAAAAAGTTCTAATGTTGTTCCAATTCCTCCTGGAGCAACAACAAAAACATTTGAAAGTTCCATAAAATCATCTAAACGATTTGAGAATTTAGAAAATTCTTTTTTAATATTTAAAAATTCTGCAGTTTTTTGTTCTCTTGGCAATTTAATTAATAATCCAATAGAATGAGATTCTTTTTTTGAAATTTTCATCCCCAAATTATGTCCAATTGATGCTGCTTGCATTAATCCAGGTCCCCCTCCCGTAACTATATCAATTCCTTTTTCTCCAAGCATTTTCGCTAAAGATTTAACTTGATTAAATCTAGTATCTCCCTTCTTTATCCGTGCAGAACCAAAAATAGTTACACGAAAATGTTTCTTCGCTAACTCCTTTTTTATCACCCTCTTTTTTTGTTTCATATTAAAATAAACTCAATTTCTTTAATAAAACCTTGGGATTTTTTGAATTCATTACCGCACTACTAACTAACACCCCTCTAAAACCTAATTTCAAGGCATTTTCTACATCTTCCGTTTTATTAATACCTGCCCCGCAGAGAGGAGTACTTTTAGAATCCTTAAAATATTTCATAAATTTCAATAGATTCGTTGGATAATTTGTTATCGCATTTTTTGTGCCTATAAATTTAGGATCTTCATAAGCTATCCCCCAAGGTTTAAATTTTATTATTTCATTTAGATTATTAAAATTTTTTACACAAACTATTACCTTCAATTTCAATTCATTACATTCCTTAGTAAGCCTTTTAATCTCATCCAATTCTAAAGGGTGATCTGAATGATTAAGAAGAGTACCTTGAGCCCCAGTTTTTTTAAGAGCTTGAGGAGTTATATCATTTAAATTTTGAGAAATTACAATTAAATCTGTATTCCTTGCTACTTCAGAAAGATTAACTGTAGGGATTGCTACTATTAAACAAGAATTATTTATCTCCTTAGAAAAAATTAAAACTTCTTTTCCATTCTTAGTATTCTTAAAATTTACAATAATAACAGGACCATTACAAATAGGATTATTCACTTCCATATTATTCTCCTGATATTATTAGCTACATTTATGGGATCCTTAGATTGCCAAACATTTCTACCAACTGCAATACCTATTGCTCCAGAATCTATAATATTTTTAACATCCTCCAAGAACTTTTTAGGATTTTTTTTAGTGCCTCCAGCAATTACTACTTTTGTTCTTGCAGCAGATTTTATAGCCCATTTCAAATCATCGGGTTTACCACCATATTTTATTTTTGCAATATCTGCCCCTAATTCCAATGCAGTTCTTGCTGCGTAGGCCATATTTTTTCTACTAACATCATTCTTAATATCTTTCCCTCTTGGATAAATCCAAGTAATAACTGGAAGATTATTTTTATGAGCTTCTTTTTGTATCTTATCAAAATCTTCAAACATTTCTCCCTCATGGATTGATCCTATATATATTGTGTAACCTACTGCATCCGCACCTAGTTTCATTGCTTCCTTAACAGTACAAGTAGGTTTAGAAATATAATTCCCTTTTTTCAAATTAGTCTTTCCATTCAATTTTACTACTAAAGGAACCTTAGATGCTTTTATTTCTTTCTTATAAGATTCTGCTAACCCCTTATGAAAAACTAATGCAGTAAATTTACCTTTTTTTGCTATATCAATTATGTACAAAGGATCAACATTTTTATCATTAAAATCTGATTCAGGTCCATGTTCAAGTCCCTGATCATAAGATAGGATCATAGCCTTTCCTCTTTTTAGAATCTTAGATAAAGATGGTTTCATATTCACTTCCTATTATTAATACTAATTAATAGTTTATTAATTTATTTCTTAACAAATCAACTATATCCCTTAAGTTCCAGACCATCTATTGCCAAATCATCATATATAGAATACATTGCAGTAACTGCCTCTCCAACACCAGTTATAGCTTGTTTAAATTTTAAATCCCCCACATCTCCTGCAGCATATATATTTGGAATATTTGTTCTAGCTTCTCTTGTGATTATTATTTCACCCTTCTTATTTGTTTTAACACCTAATTTTATTGCCAAATCACTTAGAGGAATATGGCCAATTTCTATAAATATTGCGTCCATTTTCAAAGAAGTTGAATTATTTATCGGTTTATCCAAGATAACCTCATTAGCAAATTTATCTCCTTTAATTTCCTTCACCTGAATGCCATCAATTAAATGTATCTTTTTATTTGCTTGAGCACGTTGCATATTAATCGGTTCTGGTTTAAAAGTTGATCGTGCTAAAACATAAACTTCATCAAAATATTCTGCAACTAACAAAGATTCCTTCACTGCTGAATCTCCTCCCCCAACAACAACGGCAGTTTTCTTTCCCTTGTAAAGCGGTGCATCACATGATGCACAATAATGAACTCCCTTATTCTTAAATTCCTCTTCCCCAGGAATATTAAGTTTTTTCCATTTAGAACCAGTAGCAAACAAAACCATCTTAGCCTGATAAGATTCTTTTTTAGTTGATAGCTCAAATAATTTCCCTTTCTTTTTAATATCTAAGACTGCCCTCATAATAATTGTTGGATCATATACTTTGGCATGTGCCAAAATTTTATCCATTAATTCTGGTCCCGATAATGAAATAAATCCGGGATAGTTTTCAACCAAATGTGTTTTGGCTAAAGTTCCTCCGCGTTCATTTCCAAAAACAATTGTTTTCAAATTCATTCTTCGAGCATAAACCGCTCCAGCTAACCCAACAATTCCTGCCCCTATAATCGCTACATCGTATACTTCTTTTCCCGGCATATTAGATAGATCTCTTTTATGTAAAGAGGAATAGATAAGAATATTTAAGGGTTTTGGGTTAAATTAATAAACTATTTTGTCATATTCTATCAAGGTGATAAAATGAAACTATTCTTAGACTCTGCAAAACTAGAAGAAATTAAAGAAGTCAAAAGCTATGGGATTCTAGATGGAGTAACAACCAATCCTAGTTTAATCAAAAAAGCATCTTCTGCCAATAATCTCAATCTAGAAAAATACATAATTAAAATCTTACAAACTTGTGGAAAACTTCCAGTCAGTTTAGAAGTCATCGGAACTAATTATGAAGATATGGTTACTGAAGGAAAAATTCTAAAAAAGAAATTTGGCAAATATGGAAATGTTTATGTAAAAATTCCGGTTGATCCATGCATTGAAAATAAATGCACAAAAGATGCAGATGGAATTAAAGCAATTAAAGCCTTAAGAAAAGTAGGAATCAAAATAAACTGCACATTAATTTTTACACCAGAACAAGCACTCTTAGCTGCAAAAGCAGGAGCAAATTTTGTTAGCCCATTCATGGGAAGAGAAGATGATTATATTAGAGAAGTAAATAGAATTAAATTTGATAAATCTGATTATTTTCCTAAAGAAGGTTATAAGAAAGGAAACAAAATTCTAAGTGATAACGGAATCGTTAGTGGAGTAGATTTAGTTAAAGAATGTGTTAAAGTTTTGAAAGGCAGTAAAACAAAAGTTCTAGCTGCCAGCATTAGAAATGTGCAACAATTTAGAGAGGCTGTAGATTCCGGAGCACATATCGCTACAGTTCCTCTTTCAGTCATTAAAAAATTATTAATCCATAAAAAGACTAAAGAGGGAATGAAAAAATTTACTAAAGATGTTATTCCTGAATATGCTAAAATTTTAGGAAAATAGTCATACCAAACATTTTTTAAACTAAATATCATTCTCAAATTTATGCGAGGGTTCCGGAGTGGTCAAACGGGCAGGACTTAAGATCCTGTGGCTTAGTGCCTTCGAGGGTTCGAATCCTTCCCCTCGCATTTGGGACTAAAAGTCCCATCGAGAAGGATTCTCACTCACGTGCAGGGTTCAAATCTCTGAGAATTCTATGAATTCGAATGAATCAGAAAATACTTTATTTTCTGAGCTTCCCCTCGCATTTGGGACTAAAAGTCCCATCGAGAAGGATTCTCACTCACGTGCAGGGTTCAAATCTCTGAGAATTCGAATGAATCAGAAAATACTTTATTTTCTGAGCTTCCCCTCATATAGATAACTTTTTAAAGTAATATTTTCTAATTTAATCGTAGACGAGCTGGCGGGTTAGCTCTCCGCTGTTTGTTAGCGAGCTTTAAGCAAGCTTTAAGGGAGGCGTGATATCAGTGTTAAGAAGTCTTAACGCGGACGTTGACGTTTTGTCCTTCTTGATCTTGCTATTCGCGAACCGGGTCAGACCTTGATCGGAGCAGCCCTAAACGTTAGTTAAGATGCTTGGAGGGTAGCAAGACCGAGGAAGTGTTAAGGTTACTTTTTAATATAGATTGAGCAAATCCCCCGTCTACACTATATTTATATATGCTATTTAATTATATTATTTAGGAGTAATAATGAGAGGTAAAAGAGGACAATTTTATTTAATAGCTGCAATATTCATAATTTTAATAATGTTTGGAACCACTAGCATAGCAACTCAAGCATTAGTTAAACCAGAACCTAGAACAATTAAAGATCTTGGTGATGAGTTAAATAGAGAAACCTACAAGATAATTGAACACGGAGTTGTACTAGAGAAAGAGCTTACCCCATTAATTGAAAGTTTCTCTAAAGAAGACATGGCAAAATATATTTTAAAGAATTCTGAAGATGCTTCAATAGTTTTTGTTTATGGAAAAGAAGATGGTTATAATACAATTGCAGTAGAAAATAAAGGTATTGGTGCAATCACAATTGGAGGATCTGAACTTGAAAATAAAAAACTTAATTTCAGAGAGGGTGAACCTGAAAAGGAAGGAGATTTTCTAGAACTAAAAGTAAATGATATACTATACAAATTCAAAATAAAACCTAATGAAATGTTTTATTTTCTTATCGTAAAATCTAGAGAAGGTGAAGTATTTATCGAAAGAAATAAAGAAGATGAAAGTAAAGAAAAGAATAGGCCAGGTGGTGTTCCAAGATGAAGAGTATAATGAAAATCAATAATAAAAAAGCAGTTAGTTTAATGATCTCATATGTACTTTTAGTTACAATAGCAATTATTATGTCAATAATTGTTTTTGCCTATCTTAAAACTATTGCCAATGTTGAACCCGTTATTGATTGTAAAGAAGGAACATCTATTACTATTGAAGATTATAGCTGTGATGTTGATAAAGGAGAGATTTCCTTAATTATAAAAAATAACGGAAGATTTAATGTAGATGGATTTATTGCAACATTTGGAGGAAATGAAAATAGAGAACCCTCTGCCAAATTAAAGATTACAGAAGGGCAAGAAGCTACTTTAGCTCATTTTAAAAGTGGAAAGGATTCAATTCCATTTGATCCTCCAAGATTTTTAGATCCAACAGATCCTAAAAAAGATCCATTAATCCCTGGAGAAATCATTGAAGTAAATTTTACTAATTCAGAAGGATTCAAAACTATATACAATTTAAAAGTTCAACCCTATATCATTGACGAAGAAACTGAATTGAGAATAGCATGTGGGGGGAAAATAAATAAACAAGATGTTGAAAATTGTCAGATTTAAAAAAATTAAATTAACATATTCAACTTAGAAGAATTAGCAAGATATATAAATAGAAAATGATTAAATGGGATATGAAAAGAGGCATTAATAAAAAAGGACTTAGTCCTATCGTTGCTACAAGTATTTTAATAGTTATTGTTATTGTATTAGCTATTATAATTTTATTATGGGCTAGAGGATTTGTTAAAGAAGCAGTTATTAAAGAGATTGCTGGAAGCTCTAAAAGGGCAGAAGAATTTTGCAGAGAAATTGGGATGAGGGGCTTTGTAAATGAAGATCTAGAGGAGACATTTGGTTTTGAAAACACCGGAACCATCCCCATATTTGCTTACAGAATTAATTTAGAGGAAAGTGGGAGTTCTAAAATAATTAGAGTAGGTAATGAAAAAGGTGGCTCTGTAAACCCTGGATCTATAGTTATTATTACAGATAGTATTGTTAAAGATATTCAACCATATTCTAGTTATGATTCAGTTAAAATAATCCCAGTATTATTAGGAAAAGTCGAAGGAAGCACTCAATCTTACGATTGTCCCGAAATAAACGGAATAGATATATAAAATGAAAAAAGCACAATCACAAATAGTCACAGCAGTTCTCTTAATACTAATAGTTATTGCCTTAGCAGTCGTCGTATTAAATTTCAGCATGAATTTCGTCAAAGATAAATTAAGCGGCACAGGATGTTTCGAGGCTGTTGATAAAGTTACTTTTACCAATAGTAATAAGTATACTTGTTTTAACGATAGTGATAAGGGGGATGGAACTAAGGATCATTTGTTATTACAAGTCCATATCGGAGATATTAATGAAAGTATAAGTGGTTTCTTAATAGAAACAGGAGGAGCTAATACCATCTCAAGAGAGATTAAAAAAAATAAAGAAGCAGTTAATGTTACGATGCATGATGGAAGCAAAACTTTAGAACTTCCAGGCAAAAATGAAGAAAGAACCTACGTTTTTAATTTTACAATTACTCCAGAAACAGTCAAAATATACCCTATTTTAACCGATGGCCAAGTATGTGAGGCTAGCGATATATTAGAAAAAATTGTTTTATGTAGGGATTAGAAATTAAAATGATTAATATTCAAAATCAAAAAAAGGCACAAGTTTGGGTTGAGACTGCAATTTATACTTTAATAGGTTTAACAATAATTGCTATTGTTTTATCTATTGCTACTCCTCAAATTGAAAAAGCTAAAGAAAGAAGCATAATAAGTCAAACAGAAGATGCTTT
>PVBE012799325.1_pt1 | contig 13358 bp, 14 predicted proteins | sample 1631181 | NCBI WGS metagenome assembly PVBE01 (sample SAMN08397723, study PRJNA350692) | Marine metagenome, whole genome shotgun sequencing project. | isolation source: water | place: Pacific Ocean | collected 2012-04
CCCCAAAATCCAACATCAGTTCCTGGAAGACCTTCTCCTTCAGTGAATGAGATATCTTCAAAATTGTCCAACCAGAATTGGACTGACTCTTTGAGTGATTCAATCCCTACTGAACCTCCTGCAGGGGCATGCCATTGAATAGAATCCGCCATAAAAGAGATTGCTTGTTCAAAATTTTCTTGTTCATAACCTTGAATCCATGTGTCTTTTAAGAATTGTACATTTTTTTCAAAAATCTGAGAATCTTCTTCACTAACTGTGCTATTAGATTGGCAGGCAACAATAAACAATGTTAGAGTAAGTAATAATATTTTTTTCATTTTTAAAAGTTTTTAGTTAATGATCAAATATAAAAAAACCCCACAAAATGCAGGGTTTTTTAAAATATAAAAGTAAATGAATTTACTTTATAGGATCTTCATCATAGCTAGCAACTAGTTCTGTCCTATCATATAGTCCATATATAGCGCCAATTAAATTATCTTCAGTAAACCAAGTAACTTGGTGATAAGGCACACTGACAGAATTAGCTTCATTGGCATATGTTGCTTGTCCCCAGCTAAGAAGAGCTGTCCATTCTTCCCCTTGTTCACCACCAGTGACACCAAGGTAATTAGTCTCTCCACTTTGTTGATCAATAGTAGTCCAAATTTGAGTTGTAACAGTAAGCATTTGAGTTACTGCATCTTTCCCTTCAATATTTACACCATTTGGGAACCCCCATGATACATCATCAGCAAGCATTGCTGATGCTGCTTCAACATCACCAGAATTTAATGCATCGTTAAATGAATCTGCAACTGCAATTAAATCTGTTGGATCAATTAAAGTCCTACCATTTGGATCGGCATTTGGAGCCTGGCAACCAATGATTGCTAGACTCAATATTAGAATTGTAATAAAATTTTTCATATCTAAATTATTGGTTAAGAGTCAAATATAAAAAAACCCTACGATTCGTAGGGTTTTTTAATTTAAAATATTATTAGTTTATTTTATAATATCCACATCATAATATTCGACAAATTTGGTTCTATCGTAAAAACCTGCTTGCCAACCTAACTTGTTATCTTCTCCAAAAAATATTTGTACACTATGGTAAGGAATAGTTATAGTAGTGTCATCATTTGTAAAAGTTGTTGGGCCCCAACTCATAAGAACTCTAAATCTTACCTCTTCACCTTCCTCATTTTCATCTGAACCTTCAAATGCAAGATAGTTTGTGTCTTCTGAATTAGAAATGTCCCACATTGTAGATGTTGTTTTCAGCATTTCGCCAATAGCTTCTTTACCCTCAATTTCAACACCATTTGGAAAGCTCCAATTTGCTTCATCAGCATAATATGTTAGTGCAGTCTCTACATCACCAGAATTTAATGCATCTTGGATAGTATTCGCTAAAGCTTCAAGTTCTTCAGAATCAATAAATGTTGGAAAATCTGAACTTTGAGAAGCTGGAGTCTCACAACCAAGTATTGCAAAACTCATAAATAATATTGATATAATTTTCTTCATTATAAATTGATTTTTAGTTATATAATAAATATAATATATATTTCATAAATTGTATGAATGAGAAAAACTTATATACTGTTCTTTTCTGTATTTTTCTTTTTTACTTATAACTTAATCTTTGCTCAAGAAAAAATTCCTTTATACACATCTCCTTTAGATTGTGATGTCGAAAAAAAAGATAGTATTGTTGAAAAAGGGGGAAGTACTTATATATACGAAATTAAAACCCCTGAAATGTGGTATTATCCTTCTGAAAATAATGACGATAATAAACCTGCTGTTCTGGTTATACCTGGAGGAGGTTATAGTTTTCTAAGCATAACAAATGAGGGAATTTCAATTGCTAAATGGTTAAATGGATTAGGGATTGACGCCTTTATGTTAAAACACAGACTCCCTAATAATTATTCAGGATCTTGTAAACAAATAGTTGCAACTAATGATGCACTTCGAGCTATTGAATTAATTAGAGGCAATTCGTCTAAATGGAAAATCGATATTCAAAATATTGGAGTAATTGGTTTTTCGGCAGGGGGTCATCTAGCATCAACTATTTCAACAAAAGGTGAATTAAATATAAATAAACCAAACTTTGCAGTTCTTGTTTATCCGGTAATTACAATGAATGTAAATTCTAAGAGTTGGACATTTAATAGCTTATTTGGAAAAAATCCTAATCCAGATATAATCCATAAATACTCAAATGATCTTAATGTAAATGATCAAACCCCTCCAACCATCCTAATTCACTCTAATAATGATGAGGGGACGCCTCCTGAAAATAGCTTAAGTTATTATTCAGCATTACGTAAATATAATATACCAGCGTCACTACATATTTGGGAAGATGGAAGACACGGTTATGGACTTGGAGTAGGTAGAGGCTCCATCGAATCATGGCCAAAAATTGTTGAAGAGTGGTTGAAAATCAGGAATGTAATTGATTAATAAAATATATCAAATTTTATAGAAATCTCGTCATCAATTTTTCTTAATAATAAAGAGGGAGGATCAATTAAAAAATCTGTTAAGCTGAGGCTAAATTCTCCAGTTAAATTTTTCAAACCGGCTACTTGAACTAAATCAGCTTCTAACTTAATACTTGCTTCAATTCCATGAAATTCAATTAAACCATTGATGATTATTTTGTCATTAATTTCTTTAATCTCTGTTGATTTAAACACTATATTAGGAAACTTAAGCGCCTCAAGAGCTTTGAATGAATTACTGTCGAGGCTTGAATTACCACTCTTGAAATCAGTTACTTTTGCTACTACTCCAATATTTAAAATAGATTCCTCGTCAATTTGAACTAAACCAGAAATATTCGTGTTATCTGCTGACCACTTATGTAAAAAATGACTTCCAGTGTAGCTTATATTAGATCGTTCTGAATTAATTTTTTTAATCTCTTGACCAGCTAAATTATTTACAGTAAGTATTAAGAGTAAAGCAATTAGTCTTATCAAAAGTCAATTATTATAGAAAGCATAGCAAAAGAATAGCTTGCAAAAGCTGTGTATGCATATGCTTTGTGTTTATCTCGGTCTTTGTCTTTATATACATTTGTCATTATCATAGCTGGAACGTGAATGTTAGCAAGTATTTTATGAATTTTAATATTATTTAAGCCTTCCTTATTTCGTGAAACTAATGGAGGAGGAGCTAACAAAGATAGTGCAGCACCTGCAAAGTAGCTTCCAGTTACAAAATTTCCCAGATTTTTGTGAGTATCAAACAAATCATTCTCACCATTATAAAGTTTTCCGCCAATTATCCCTTGAGCAATCATTGCAGCAAAAGTAACATACCCAATTATTTGATGTGCTTTTAACATCTTTTCTCTAAGAATTAATTCTTTCTCTCTGTTTTCAATACTTAATTTTGAAATTCCAGTTTTTCTTAATAGCCCTTTTTCTCCCCAAAAAATTTTTTGAGTAAAAATCATCTTATCTGGAATTAACTGAACATTTTCATTATCAATTAGTGCTTCAAATTCTCCTAGAAAATCTTCAGATTGACCATATCCAATACCATTGATAAATATTAGCATAAATAGAGTAATAAAGACTTTATTCTTCAATTTTAATTATTAAGTTGTTATAGTTAGTGTTTCACCATTAAGAGAGGCTGTATATCTTTTTAGTCCCCCACTTGTAGCATTAGAACTACACGCTTTAATATCATTTCCGTCAATTGAAAAAGAATTCCCATGTTCTCCACAGGTAAATTTGCTATCTCCATATGTCCATTTATTCCTAACACCACTATGTGGACAACAATTATCAAATGCTCTATATTCATTTGCACTAATCTTTAATATCAATAGTTGGTTAGCACCAAGATTTATATAGTTCCCAGGGTTGCTTAATCCGCTAAATGTAGCATTAGAAAGGTCAATAGTAATAATATTTCCATTAACACTAACTCCATTGGATGCATTCCCAGTACTATTGTTAACCATCGTTGAATTATTGTCAACAGAATCATCACCTTTTGAACAAGCCTGAATATATGAAAGTCCAAAAAAAGCAAATGTTATTGTTGGGCAAGTATTTTGTAAGAAATTCCTTCTATCCATAATAAAGTAATTTGTACTGTTGTGTAAATCTAATATGTATATTTATATTTATAAAGAAACTTTAAAAAAAAATGAATAAGTTTTTTGTTGATCCAGATATAAATAAAGCGGAAACGTTGCCATCTAGTTTTTATAAAAATGATGAGCAATTTGAAGAAGTTAAAGAAAAAGTTTTTGCTAATTCATGGCAGTTTGTAGGGCATAATTCAATACTTCCTATCAATGTAAATACTTATCCATTTGAATTTATGCAAGGTTTTATAGAGGAACCTCTACTTTTAGTTAAGGATCAAGAGGAAAGTATAAAGTGTTTGTCAAATGTTTGCACCCATAGAGCAAATATTATAATTCATAATACAGGTCAGGTAAAAGATTTAAAATGTTTATATCATGGAAGAAAATTTGACTTGGATGGTAACTTTAAATCAATGCCAGAATTTAATAAAGCTATGAATTTCCCAAGAGAGTGTGAAAACCTTAAAGAGTTTCAATTAAAAAATTTAGGGCCATTCATTTTTGTTGGACTTGAACCTAATTTTAAAATAGATAATGTTTTTTTCAAAATATATGATAGAATTTCCTTTCTTAATCTTGACCATTTAGAGCATCGACCGGATTTATCTAAAGACTATATGGTAAATGCTCATTGGGCTTTATATTGTGATAATTATTTAGAAGGCTTCCATATCCCTTTTGTTCATGACGACCTAAATAGTGTTCTAGATTATGGAGATTATGAAACTGAAATTGATGATTATTTTGTTCTACAAATCGGATATGCAAAAGATGGAGATAATGTTTTTGATTTTCCTGAAGGACATCAAGACTATGGTAAAAAAATAGCTGCATATTATTATTGGGTTTATCCAAATCTTATGTTAAACTTTTATCCTTGGGGCCTTTCTGTAAATATTGTTAAACCCCTTAATAGAAATAAAACAAAGGTTCAATTTATAAGTTATGTGCTTGACGAGACCAAACTTGATAGTGGGGCTGGAGCAGGTTTAGATAAAGTTGAAAGAGAAGATGAATTTGTTGTAGAGGGAGTTCATAAAGGATTAAACTCAAGGTATTATTCAACAGGAAGATTTTCGCCAACTATGGAAAAAGGTGTACATCATTTTCATTTATTATTATCGAAAGCAATGAATGGAAAAAGTTAATTTAGCTAGCTTTTTATAATTGCAGAAATAATTTTTTCTGCATGGTCTCGAGAGTTTTCAATAAACCATTTATTAGTCTTTAATCCACCGCAAATAACACCAGCTAAAAATACACCATCAATATTTGTTTTCATAGTTTTTTCATCATATGATGGAGTCTTAAATTCATCATCAAGAATTTTTACATTTAAATTTTCCAATAAACTATAGTTTGGTTGATAGCCAGTCATAGCAAGTACAAAATCATTTTGTAGTTCAATGTTTTTCCCTTCAAACTTAACACTTATACTATTTTCTTTTATCTCCGTAATCTCTGAATTAAAGAAAGCTTTAATCTCTTTACTTTCTATTCTATTAATTATATCAGGACGTACCCAGTATTTTATGTTTTCTCCAATTTCATTCTCTCTAATTATCATAGTAACGCTTTTTGCACCTTTTCTATATGTGTCTAGAGCAACATCTGCAGCTGAATTACCAGCGCCAACTATTGCAACATCCATTTGATAATAGGGATGTGACTCATTGTAATAATGCAGAACTTTATCTAATTTTTCTCCAGGAACATTTAATAAATAAGGAATATCATAGAAGCCTGTACATATTACAATATTTTGGCATTTAAAATCTCCACCTTTAGTAGTTATTGCAAAATGATCATTGTTATTTTTTACTCCAGATACTTCATTATATAAACTCAATTTTAGTTCCCAGCTTTCAGCCACTCTTCGATAATATTCAAGAGCTTCAGTTCTTGTTGGTTTAACATTGTGAGAAACAAAAGGGATACCTCCAATTTCAAGTTTATCTGAAGTAGAGAAAAATGTAGTGTTTGTAGGGTAATTAAAAATTGAGTTGACAAGCATTCCCTTATCTATAATAAGGTAATCAAGATTATTTTTCTTTGCTTCAATTCCACATGATAATCCTATTGGACCAGCACCTATGATTATTAAATCTTTCATAATTAAATCTTGACAAATTTATGTATTTTACAACATTAAGCTTCTAATAATTGAAAGAAACTAATATCCAGAGAGATGCTGTAATTAGCAATGATAGAAAACATCGTTACAGTTTAAACAGAATTTGGGATAATGATAAACCAAAAGTTTTGTTTATTATGCTAAATCCATCTTTAGCTAATAGTGATCAAGATGACCCGACTATTAGAAGATTAATCAATTTCACAAAACAATTAGGCTATGGAGGTTTTTATGTTGGGAATTTATTCTCACACATAACACCTTATCCCAAAGATTTAGTTGATAAAGATTTAAGTTTTTCTAAAAAAAATTTAAAAGAGATAAGAAAGATGATAGGGCTAACTAAAGAAGTTATTTACGGATGGGGGAATTCTTTAGAAGAACCAGATTGGTTAAAAAAAAATGTTTTAAAACCTAAATGTTTTGGAAAAAATAAAAATCAAACACCTAAACATCCTTTATACCTTTCTTATAATACCCCACTAGTAGATTACAGATAATTAATTACTTCGTTAATTTATATGATTTAACATATTTTCTGCAATTAACTTACTCCCCTCATTATTTAGGTGGACTCCATCAGTTGTCAATATACCTTTAGCTTTGTTTTCAGGATTATTTTCAGAAATATAGTTTTTAAAAACTTTTCTTAAATCAACCAATTCTGTATTAAATTCAAGGGATAAATTTCTGATAATATCTGAAAAATCATCTAAATCCTGATCCATTTTGTCCATTGTTTCGACATCTTTAAATTGATTCCCTAACCTAAATTCTCCAGAGTTTTCTCCTATTACTGTTGGCGTGCAAAGAATTACTTGAGCACCTTGATTCTGGATATCACCAATTATTGTTCTTAATCCTTTTTCATATAGATCAATATCAGAGCCAGTACCATAATCATATTTATGCCATACATCATTAATTCCAATATAAATAAATACTATATCTGGATTTAACTCTATCACATCTTCTTTGTATCTAGCGAGAAGGTCTGATACCTTGTCGCCACTAATCCCTTTACCAATCAATTTTATATTTTCATCAACCTCATTCTGAATCAATGTAATAAAACCTTTAAACTCTTCTGAGTTAGTTACAGCATTTTGTGTTATCGAATCTCCAAGAAACACAACTTGTTTTTTGTTTCCATTACATGAGACCATAAGGATTAATATATATAACCATAAATATTTTTTCATATTTACTAATTTAATAAAATATAGAGAATTATAGATAAACTCAAGCCAATTAAGCCTTGAATAAGGGTTGCAATAGTAAAATATCTTAGAGCATTTATTTTTTATTGCTGTTTTTATCTCTATCCTAATTTTTTATTATCCTAAAAATAGTATAGTATTTAGATATCTTTTCTTGCTAATTGTTTTGCACACATATAGCCTGGTGTGCCTGCTACACTGCCACAAGGAAAGGTGCCAGCACCACAATAATAAATATTATCAAAATTATAATACTTATAGAAGTTATCAGAATTTGAACTAAATGTTCTTTTGTCAAAATTTTGATTTCCATCTAAAGTCATATGGTCTATATTGCCTTCAGGGAAATAAAATATTTCATTTAAATCTTTTGGGGTAAGGAATTTAGAATAAACTAGGTCATCTGGATTTTTTATATGAGGAATTACCCTTGAGATAATTCTTTCTTTAACATCATCTAACTTATCTGCTGATTTATTAAAGGATAGGTTTTTTGTAAAAAGTATAATCTTATCAAGGTGTTCATTGTTATTCATTTTTCTTTGAGCGCCTCCTTCTGCATATACTTGAATATACCCTGGGGAGTAATCATCTATTTGTTTTGCTGCACTTTGACTTGCTGTCTCAAAATCTTCCAGTGTATTAGTTGAAAAAAAGAATCTAAAAGATGTGTCATATTCAGGGTTTTTATCTGATTCAAGCCATTTGACAGGATTTTTAAAAAAAACAGTTACTTTTCCACTTGAGCCCCGGTAATTGAGTTTCGAGTTTTTACTTTTAATAACCTCGTTATTTAATAATTCTCCTGGAACTTTAGGATCAGTTGCAAATAAAAGATGATCATAGTTAAGCTCATTTTTCACTCCATTTGAGTTATATGAAATTTGTCCAGTATCAGTATTAATATTATTAATATTAGCGTTTAAGCAAAACTTTACTCCAAGGTTTTTATTAATATCAGTTAGATTTTCACTTATTTTCCAGATACCATTTTTCACATAACCCCAGTAACCATTAAAAACTGAACCTGAGTCCATTAGTGGAATAGTAAAAGCTGTTCCAGGCTCATAAATAGAAGCAGGCCCACTTTCTATAACTGTCATGCCCATATAAAGCTTTGTTTTATCAGAGGTAAAGTAATGATCAAGTAAATTTTTTGCGGATCCTCTTATCCAAAGATCAGTAAGATTTTTTCCTAAAACATTTTCAGCAATATCAGTAGATGGTGATATAGCATTTTTATAGAGATATTGAATAAAGTCTATAACCTTATTCTCATCATTTCTAAATCCGAGTATATCCCCTTTCTCTCCCCATTCCTTTTCAAGCTCAACTTCAAGTTCATTATGATTTTGAAATATTTTAACACTGTTTTTTGAGTTTGGGAAGTAAACAAGTTTTGGTGTTTTAGGATAAAATGTTTCTATTGATTTGTCTAGACCTGTTTCAGAAAAAATAAAATCAGGCATCATCCCTAATACTGTTGGCCCATATGCAAAATCAATTCCTTTATTTTCAATAACTACAGAGTCTTTGATACAAGCACCTCCAGTATATGGATTTTTATCAATAACTGTAACATCATAATTTTCTTTAGCCAAATAATTTGAAGCTACTAATCCATTTATTCCACTACCAATTATTACAATTTTTTTCATGTATATATGGGAATCTAATATATAAATATTTGGTTTACCAGTTTTTTAAACCCAACAGTTTTTCACCCAATTCATTTAATTCTGCAGTTTTGTATTTTTTTTGTTCCCATTTTCTAGGATCTCCTGGAAACGCATATCCTTCAGGAGCAATTCTGTTTTTCCAGGAATCTATTCTCCAATTTCTTAGCTTTGAGTTGTCTTCTTCTGCTGGCATCATAGAAATATATTGAGCTATCCTAACTTTATTACTTTTATTTAATCTAATACCATGAGCTAGAAGGCTATTAAAAATTAATAGATCTCCTGCTTCCATTTTAACTTTTACAGGATCAAATCCAGTTATGTCTGGTTTAAATTTATCTCTGTCGTTAGGTTGAGTTAGCTTCCAGGTATGAAAATCCCTATATAATTCTGGTACACATTGAAAACCGCCCATATTCTCATCAGTTTGATTTTCTAGAGCAAGAACCCCTTGTACATTAACTGGATATTCATCAGGATCATAGTCCCAGTGAATAAATGATTTATAATCATATCCCTCTCTAATAGGAAAATTTAAATTAGCCCTATCAATTGTTACCCAAAGCTTTTGATTTCCCCAAATATCCACAAATGAGTCATAAACTTTTTTTGTCATCCTGTTGTTCCAAAGATGTTGATTGTTATAGCATTCTACCATTCCAGTTCCAGCCAATTCTTTCATTTTCATTTCAGCTCTTGGTGCTTTATACCAAGTTTCAATGTTATTCGGATCTTTATCTTCAAATTCCCATAAAAAGTCTGCAGTATTTTTTGCTTGTTCTTTAGAAACAGCATTTTTGATTACTATATAACCATTATGAATCCAAAATTTCCAATCCTCTTCAGATAGAACTCTAAGTTTCTGTCCATTAGATCGATCATTTAGTTTATTGTTACTAGTTTTTGTAGTGGAAGGATTTCCAGGTATTTCTAAATGTTGATTTTTAGTTATTTCACGCAAAATTTAATACTTTAAATGTCTAACAGTTTCAGCGTTATTCTGAATCTTATTAAGAGAATCAATACCAATTTCAATATGTTTTTTATCAAATTGTTTAGAAGTAATCTCATCATTTTCTAGTGTCTTAACTCCCTCTGGAATCATTGGAGAATCAGATACTAATAAAAATGCACCAACAGGAATTTTATTATGAAAACCAACTGTAAATAAAGTAGCTGTCTCCATATCTATAGCATAAGCCCTAGTCTTTTTAATATAATCTTTAAAGCTTTTATCATATTCCCAAACCCTTCTATTTGTTGTATATACAGTACCTGTCCAATAATCAATCTTATGTTCTCGAATAGTTGTTGAAATTGCTTTTTGTAAAGAGAAAGATGGCATAGCTGGAACCTCTGGTGGAAAGTAATCATTTGAAGTACCATCACCTCTAATAGCTCCAATTGGCAGAATAAAATCACCTATATTGATTCTCTTTTTCAGACCTCCACATTTCCCTAGAAAAAGAACAGCTTTAGGATTAATTGCAGATAGTAAGTCCATGATGGTTGCAGCATTTGGACTTCCCATTCCAAAGTTGATTATAGTAATATTATTTGCTGTAGCAGAAGGCATATGCTTATCTTCTCCATCTATTTTACATTTCATTATTTCTGCAAAGACTGCAACATATTTATCGAAGTTTGTAAGCAAAATATATTCACCAAAACCATCTAATTCAATACCTGTATAACGAACTAACCAATTGTCAACAATTTCAGATTTTGTTTTCATCTATATACCTTTTGGGTAGCCCAAAGGTACTATATTTTAACGAATTTGTTTGAAATTCAATTACTTAAAGTCAACCTCAACAATAACTTCATTCCTACGATTAAAGAATTTATATGGGCTATCATAATATAGGATTTGAGGAGGTTTGGAGGAACTTATATTATTTGACCTAAGGGTTTCTTTTAGTTTTTCTTTATAAAGCATTTCTTTTTTGTTATTACTAAACCCTCCATATGTTATTACTGCAAAATATGATGCTGATGAAATATAAGCTTCTACTTCTTGACTATTAGGGGTTGGAAAAGATCCTGAATTATACTCTTTTGGTAAGACAAATTCCATCATTTGTTTATCCTCAGACATATAAACAGGAGTAGTCATAGCAATTTTTTCACTACGACTATTTTCTCCAGCTATGTATTGAAATAATTTTCTAAAATTATTATTTCTAGAATATTCTGATTTTATTTTGATTTTTGCTGCTTCTGGGTAAAACCTGATCTCAACATCATCCAAATTTTTAACTACTTCATATACTTGAGTTTCATATTTCTGAGCCATAATATTTAAAATATTAAAAAAAATTATTATTAATGCTAGGTTAAATTTCTTCATTATATTAAATCTAATAAAATTTCATAAAATCTTCTTTAAAAATTTTATCCAAGTAAAAGGTTAATTTATCACAATCTTCCTTGTTAAATATAATAGGAGGCTTTATTTTAATTACATTATCATCTGGTCCATCAGTACTCATTAGAATGCCAAATTGTTTCATTCTATTTGCTAAATAATTCGCGTGGTCTCTTAACGGCTTTAACTTATAATTAGTTAACTCAATCCCTAGAAATAGTCCCTTACCTCTAACATCACCAATTATAGGATACTTTTTAGCTAGTTTTGTTAATTGTTTTTTTAAATACCCACCAGTTATGAGTGCATTTTTTTGAAGATTATTTTTTTCAATAAAACTTAATACTTCTGTAGCAATTGAACATGAAACTGGGTTGCCCCCAAATGTGTTAAAAAACTCCATTCCATTTGTAAATTTATTAGCTATTTCTTCTGTACAAACTACTGCTCCGATTGGATGTCCATTTCCAAAAGGTTTCCCTATGGTAATTATATCAGGGATTACTCTATGAAGTTCGAATCCCCAAAAGCTTTCACCTAATCTTCCAAATCCAACCTGAACTTCATCGGAAATACAAACTCCACCTGCTTTGCGAATATAATCATAGGATTTTTTTACAAACCCATTTGGTAATTCAATCTGACCGCCACAGCTAATTATAGGTTCAATAATAAACCCCCCAACCTTTCTTTTTTTAGAATGTATATTATCAATACATTTTTTTACCTCTTTAGAATACTTGTCTCCTGTATTTGCTCCTCTATATTTTCCTCTATAGGAATCTGGAATAGGAATAACATGAGTGTTTTCTGGAGCACCTTTCCCCCCCTTTCTATCAAATTTATATGACGAGATGTCTATACATTTATTTGTATTCCCGTGATAACCCCATTGTGAAACAATAATATCTTTTTGACCTGTAACCTCTTTTACCATTCTTATTGCTAATTCGTTTGCTTCACTTCCTGAATTAACAAAATAACATACGGATAATTCTTTGGGAAGAGTATTGAGAAGTTTTTCAGCTAGATTATTAATCCCTTCATGTAAATATCTCGTATTAGTATTTAATAAAGCCATCTGTTTTTGCCCTGCAATAACTATTTCAGGGTTTTCATGCCCAACATGAGCAACATTATTAACTGTATCAAGATATAGCCTTCCTTTATTATCCATCAAATATTGACCAACACCTCTTGCAATTCTAACAGGATCATTATAATGAAGTGTTAAGCTTTTTCCAAGGTGTCTATCTCTATATTTAATTATTTCAGCATCACTAATTTCTTTAGTTGGTTTAATGCTTTTAGATTTAAATAATAAGTTTGGATTTGGACAGATTTCTTTCCAGATATCAATTTGATTATAATACATGACGCCAGGAAAATCAATTTTGTAATCCAACATCGATAACATTATTTGAAAATGAAGATGAGGAGGCCAGTTTCCATTTTCTGGATAATTCCCAAGTTCTGATATTTTATCTCCTTTTTTTATTTTATCTCCAACGGAATGCTTTGTCGCACTATTAACAGAATTATGCCCATAAAGCGTAAAAAAGTCAAAGTGTTTAGTTTTGTGTTTTAATACAACTAGACCTCCATATTCTTTTTCTCCAGCATCGTTTATAGCAATTACTACCTCACCATCCAGTATAGCATGGACTGGTGTTTTGGCTGGAAGCCAAAAGTCTAACCCAATATGTATAGTTCTGTTTTCATTTCCAGAATTACCACTTTTCCCATATTTATCCGTTGTATATTTAGCTCTAGGTTCTAAATAACCACCAGCTAAAATTTTATCAGGGAATTTTTCTTGAAGTTTCTCAATTTTATATTGAAATAC
>PVBE013005218.1_pt1 | contig 13358 bp, 13 predicted proteins | sample 1631181 | NCBI WGS metagenome assembly PVBE01 (sample SAMN08397723, study PRJNA350692) | Marine metagenome, whole genome shotgun sequencing project. | isolation source: water | place: Pacific Ocean | collected 2012-04
AAGGCCGTGCATGCCGCCCATATCGTGTATGCCGTTCATGGCCGCTTTCCTTTCCCTGGCTCGGGTTCGTCGGTGATCACTTTTCCGGCGGGTCCACGTTGACCACGCCGATCATGGAATCCCGCGTGATCAGAGCTCTCAGCTCGTCCTCGCTCATGTCCTCGGTGCCGGCCGGGCGCGCGGGCAGCACCAGATAGCGCAGCTCGGCATTGCTGTCCCACACGCGGACCTCGGCGCTTTCGGGCACCTCGAGGCCGAACTCGTGCATCACGCCGCGTGGATCGTTCGCCGTCCGCGCCCTGTAGGGCGCCGATTTGTACCAGATCGGCGGCGGGCCCATCGCCGCCCAGGGGAAGCACGAGCACAATGTGCAAACGACAATGTTCTGCACATCCGCCTTGTTCTCGACGACCACCATCTGCTCGCCCTGCATGACCTCGAAGCCGAGCTCGGCGATGGCCGCCGTGCCGTCTTCCAGCAGCCGTTCCTTGTAGGCCGGATCGACCCAGGCCCGGGCCACCACCTTGGCGCCGTTCTGCGGGCCGACCTTGTTCTCGAAGGTGTCGATCAGCTCGTCGAGCGCCTGTGGATCGACCAGCCCCTTCTCAAGCAGGAGTGATTCAAGTGCCTTGACGCGCAAGGCCGCCTCGGAGTCGGGCCCCGGTGGTGCGCTGGAACTCATGACATCTCCCCAATTGGCCGACAGATAGACCTAGCCGTAACGGAACCTTTTCCCGCCAGCAAGCCGGATTTACCGCGGCCGACGGATCAACATCCTTGATCTAGATCAAAGGGTCGAAGATCGCGGCGACACGAGGAGCGAGCGTGGCGATCAGGTGCCGGGCGGGATGCCGGAAGCGGCACGCCATTCCGAAGGAATGACGGTTATGAAATCGGTCTCGCGGGTTGGCGCGTTACGCTACGCGTCCGGGCCCATCACCTTGACCGGCAACGTCGCCCACGCTTCGCCCGCGGCGACCAGGCAGCTCGTGCCCTCGGGCCGGGTCAGGACGATCGTCCAGGTCGATCCGTCGTCGCTGGTGAACACCTCGATTACGGCGCCGGAGGACACCAGCCCCGCCGCGACCGGCGCCTCGGCGAAGTCTCCGGCGAGCTGCGCGGCGACCGCGCTCCGCGTCGTGCACGCGGATTGCGCCGCAGCCGGATTGAACGTCGCCCACATGACCAGCAACATGGCGATTGCAAGTATCGAAGCGCCGACGGTCCGGATCATGGCCAGAGCCGGCGCAGTTCGGGCGGCTAGGTCGTATCGCATCGTTCCGCTCCTTTAGCATGGCTCCTGCCCGATGATATGGGCGCGTTGCGCGGCGGCGAGTGTGACGGGGCTCACATGTCACGCGAAGGTGAGTTCTCGCGCGGCGAAATCCGATTCTTTCCGCGCGCGCACTCCTGATATGATGTTCCACACGGCACCCATTGAAGGGATCGTTATGGCCGCCGCCACGGGGCGCCTAGCCGCTTCGCACATGCTGCTCGATCATCTCGAGCCGCACGAGCTGGAAAAGCTGATGGCGTTCGCCCGCACCCAGCGTCATCGCGCCAGCGAGGTGATCTTCCGCAAGGGCGATCCCGGCATCTCGATGATGAGCATCGTCGACGGCCGGGTGAAGATCAGCGTCGCCTCGACCGACGGCAAGGAGGCGGTGCTCGCCGTTCTCGGCCCCGGCGAGGTGCTGGGCGAGATGGCGATCCTCGAGGACAAGGACCGCAGCGCCGACGCCATCGCGCTCGACGCCTGCGAGCTTCTGGTGCTGCAGAAGCGCGACTTCATCCCGTTCCTCGAGCGTAACCCGACGATCTGCATCCGTCTGCTGCGCATCCTGTGCGATCGGCTGAGACGCACCAGCGAGCTGGTCGAGGACCGGACGTTTCTGTCGCTGCCGGCCCGGCTCGCCAAGACTCTGCTCGACCTCGCCGATGCCGGCGGGCGCGAGACGGCCGACGGCACGCGGGTCGACTTCAACATGTCGCAGAAGAACTTCGGCGGGCTGATGGGCGCATCGCGCGAGAGCGTCAACAAACAGCTTCATGCCTGGCAGGCCGAGGGGCTGTTGACGATCGGGCGCGGATTCGTCGTGCTGGCGCGCCCGGAGGACCTGGCCCGCGTCGTCGACATCGGCTGACGGCGGTATCGCGTCTGGCGCCACTCCCGAGCGCATCGCCCGTTCGACCCTGATCCCCGTCCACACAAGGAGCTCCTCCGCCCATGAGCAAGACCGTCGCCCGCCAGTTGGCCGAGAGCCTGGAGGCGCATGACATCGACCGGATCTTCTGCGTGCCCGGCGAAAGCTATGTCGGGCTTACCAGCGCGCTGATCGAGCGCAACTCCATGCAGCTCATCGTCTGCCGGCACGAAGCGGGGGCCGGTTTCATGGCGGTAGCCGACGGCCGGCTGCGCGACCGCGCCGGGGTGGCCGTGGTGTCGCGCGGTCCCGGGCTCGCCAACGCCATGGTTTCGCTGCACTCGGCCTATCACGACGCGACACCGATGGTCATGCTGATCGGCCATGTCGAGCGCCGCGACGTCGGCCGCCAGGCGCTCCAGGAACAGAATTATTCGCGGCTTCTGACCGACGTCACCAAGAAGGTGATCGAGGTCATCGACCCCGATCAGGCGTCTGAGGCGATCGCGCGCGCCTTTCACACGGCGGAAAGCGCGACGCCGGGGCCGGTCGCGGTGATCCTGCCGGAGGATATCTTCGACCAGGAAACCGATGCCGCGATCGACCAGCCGCGCGCCCGCGTGGCATCGGCGCCACGAACCGAAGATCTCGACCGGCTCGCCGAGTTGCTCGCCGCGGCCGAACGGCCGCTGGTCCTGGTCGGCGGCGCGCTGCTGGCCGATGCGGTTCACGACGAGGCGGTGTTCGGCGCGCTCAGGCGGCTCTCGGAAGACTGGGTGCTGCCGATCTGCCCGACCCATCGCCGGCCGCAGCTATTCGGCGCCGACCATCCCAACCACGGCGGCTACATGGGCATCCGCGTGCCGCCGGCGCAGATCGAGGTGATGAAGCGGGCCGATCTGATGGTCGCGCTGGGCGAGCGGATGACCGACACGGTGAGCCAGTCCTACAGCTTCCCGACGGCGCCCGAGCCGCAGCTTCCGCTGGTCCACGTGTGGCCCGACGCCAACGAGGTCGGCCGGGTGTGGCGGCCGGATCTCGGTATCCCGGCGAACCCGGCCGAGGTGATTGGCGGCCTGTTGCGGCGTGGCGCGCCGGCGGCGGCGGACAAGCGCCGGGGCTGGGTCGACGGGCTGCACGAGATCCATCGCGGCCTGCTCGCCAAGGAATGGGAGCCGACGACCGATGGTGTCAATCTGGCCGCCATCGTTTGCGAGGTCGACAAGCATCTCGCGCCCGACGCCACGGTGACCACCGACGCCGGCAACTTCGCGAGCCATATCCACCGCTATATCGGCTTCGGCCAGGGCCAAGTGTTCTTGTCGTCGGTGGTCGGCGCCATGGGCTCGGGCACGCCGATGGCGGTGGCCGCGGCGCTGCGCCGGCCCGGAACCCAGGTGGTCGCCTTTCTCGGCGACGGCGGCACGCTGATGACCGGCAACGAGCTCGCGACGGCGCTCCAGTACGGCGTCAACCCGATCATGATCATCGCCGACAATTCCATGTACGGCACCATCGGCATGCACTCCTACGTGCGCTATCCGGATAGGCCGTTCATGGACGGCACCCGCCTCACCAACCCGGACTTCGCCGCCTGGGGCCGTTCGTTCGGCGCCGAGGCCATCACCATCCGCCACGAATCCGATGTCGCCGACGGCATCGCCCGGGCCTTCGCGGTCAAGACCCGGCCGGTGGTGGTCCACTGCCTGACATCGGCCATTCAGATGAGCGCGTGGCGGCGCTACACCGGGGGCGACGCCTTGCCCTGAGGTGGGTCGGTCGAGCCACTCGGGCTTTCTCGCGTTCACTCGGCGAGGATTGTCGCGGCGACCTTTTCGCCGACCATGATGGTCGGGAAGTTGGTGTTGGCGCACGGTACCGCCGGCATGATCGAGGCGTCGCAGATCCGGAGCCCCGAAACGCCGTAGACCCGCGCGGAAGGATCGCACACCGCGCCGGGGTCGTCGGGCGGACCCATGCGGCACGAGCACGAGGCGTGAAAATGCCCCAGCACGCTGGAGCGGATCCACGACACCATCGCCGATTCGTCGTTCATCAAGTCGTCGACCGTCGGGCCGTCGGCGATGAGCCTGCGGATTATCAGCCGCCGGAGCGGTCCCGAGGCATCCATCACCTGGCCGCCGAGCCAGGTTTGTAGCTTGTTGAAATTGCTGTAGACGGCGGCGCGGCGCGCGCGGTCGCTGTAGCTGATCGGGAAGATGTCGTGGACGGTGTCGCGGAGCGCCGCCGCGGCCTGGAGGCGGATCATCATTCGGGTGCCGATGACCAGGCGGTCGAGGTCGCGCGAATCCGAGCACATGTTGAAATCGACGTCGGGCTCGGCCATCGGGTCGGACGCGTTGAGCCGCACCTCGCCGGTCGAATACGACTTGTTGACCCACAGCATGATCAGGCCGAGCCGCGCGCCGACAGCGTGCCAGAACGACTTGTTCATGGGGATCAGGTACATGTCGCCGGCCGGGCAGCCGTCGAGCCCCGACGACCATCTGAGGCCGGCGTACATGGGAATCCGGAGATCGGGCGGCAGCCGCGACTCGCGCTTCATGTAGCAGCCGAAATTGACCCCCGGATGCTCCATCAGGTGCTTGCCGACGCCGGCCCGGTCGGCGACCACGTCGATGCCGCGCTCGCCGAGCTCGGCCGCCGGGCCGATGCCCGAGCGCAGCAGCAGCGCCGGCGTGTGCAGCGCGCCGGCGGAGACGATGACCTCGCCGGCCTCGACATCGAAGCGCTCGCTCCGGCGGTGGACCCGGACGCCGGTGATCCGGGTGCCGGAAAACAGAAGGCGCTCGGCCTTGGCCTCGCCGAGCACCTCGAAATTGGGCCGGGCGCGCACCGCCGCCGTCAGGTAGGCCGTCGCCGTCGAGGTGCGCTGTCCGTCGGCGTTGGCCACCGCGATGGGAAAGTAGCCGTCGCCGAACACCGCGTTCTTGTCGCCGATGTCGCGCCAGCCCTCGTCCTCGGCGGCCTTCATGAAGCCGCGGGTGAAGCCCGGCCAGCGGTCCTCGAAGACGCGCCGCACCGTCATCGGCCCGTCCGCGCCGTGCAGCTCGCCGTCGTAGTCGACGTCGGTTTCCATCTTGCGGAAATAGGGCAGCACGTCCTCCCACCCCCAGCCCGCGGCGCCGCGCTCGGCCCAGCCGTCGTAGTCCGACGGAAGGCCGCGGATAGAGATCATGCCGTTGACCGAAGATCCGCCGCCGATCACCCTACCCTGGGCGTAGCGGACCCGCTTGCGGGTATCGGGCGCGTTGCCGGGGCGCGGCGTGAAGGCGACGGTCTGGCCGGTCCAAGTGAAGCGCGGGTTGCTGTGCGCGGTGCCGGCGAAAGTGTCGCGGATCTCCATGGGCTCGGCGCCCGGCGCAAAATCCTCGCCCGCCTCGAGCAGCAGCACGCGGTTGGCCGAGCGCTCGCTCAGCCGGCTGGCGACGACGCAGCCGGCGGCGCCGCCGCCGACCACCACGTAATCGAATTTTCGTTCGTCGATTGCCGCCACGGTCTTGCCTCCCGCCCCTTTCCAGCATTTGTAATCAAGTGGCCGGCCCGTGTCACGGCCACGAAATCATGAATTGCTTGGCCGATCGCCATTGGGCACTATCGCGGCGGCAAAAACCCGAGCTGGAGGACAAAGCAATGGCCGGCCAGGATATAAAGATACCCGCCGCCGAGGGCGGCGAATTCGATTCCTATCTCTCGTTGCCCGACGGGGGCGCCGGTCCCGGGGTGGTGATCATCGCCTCGGTGTTCGGCGTCGACGGCGACGTCCGCGACATGGCCGACGAGCTCGCCGGCAGCGGCTTCGCGGTGTCGGCGCCCGATCCGTTCTGGCGCGGCGACAAGGGGCCGATGGCGCGCACCGAGGACGGCCAGCGCCGCGCCGCCGAGCGCGCTAAGGACCGCGAGCCGCTGATCGAGCAGGGCGTCCAGGACCTCGGCGACACCATGGCCGACCTCAAAGCGCGCCCCGAATGCAACGGCCGCATCGCAGTGATCGGGCTGTGCTACGGCGGGCCCTACGCCATCCTCGGCCCGGCGCGGCTCGGCTGCGACGCCGGCATCGCGTTCCACGGCACCAAGGTACAAAACTATCTCGGCGAGATCGGCGGCGTGCATGTGCCGCTGGTGCTGCATTGGGGCGACCAGGATCACGCCGCCCCGCCCGAGGCGCTGGCCCAGATTCGCGCCGCGACCGAGGGCATGGCGGACGTCGACATCACCATCTATCCGGGCGTCCAGCACGGCTACTCGGCGCCGTCGAGCACCAAGGCCTACGACGAGGACGCAACGCGCAACTCGCTCCGACGCGCCGTCGAGGTGATCAACGGCCTACGCGATGCCGACGCCGTGGCGGCGGAGTCGTGACCTAATGGTTAGAACCCTCTCCACTCCGGGGGAGAGGGTGGCGCGCGCAGCGCGCCGGGTGAGGGGGCGGCCGCCGGCAGGCGGCATAAAGACTCTTTCGACGCGCTGACGCGCTTACCCCTCACCCTGGCCCTCTCCCCCAAGGGGAGAGGGATTTTTTTTGTGGCTCGCACGCCTAGACACAGGCGATGGCGTAGATGCCCTCGACGCCCGCGGGCAGCGGAAGCGCATGCCAGTTTGCGCCGCCGTCCTCGGTGCCGAACACCTGGCCGCGGCGCGCCGCGCACCACACCCGGTCGGGCGTTTCGGCGCTGGCCGCCAGGGTCATCAGCGTGCTGTCGATCGAGACGTCGTGGTCCAACCGGCTCCAGGTCTCGCCGAGATCAGCGCCGCGATAGAGCGAGCCGGCGACGCCGCCCGCCGAGTCGCTGAACGCGGCGAGGAAGGTATCGGGATCGTGCGGAAAGACCTTCAAGTCGCGCGCGTAGGTCAGCTCCGAGAAGCGCCCGATATCCATCGGTAGCCAGCTTTCGCCACGGTCGGGGCTGCGGAACAGCCCCATGCGATTGGCGAGAAACACCGTGTCCGGAAGCGATGGGCTGATGGCCAGCGCATGGATATCCATCATGCCCTCGCTGTCGGTGTCGCTGCCGATCCGGCTCTTGAAGCGCTCCTCCTTGGCGAGCTCCAGCAACGCGCCGCCGCAATCGGTCCACGTCTCGCCGCCGTCGAGGCTGCGCACGACGCCGCCGACCTCGAGACCGGCGTACATCGTCTCGGCGTCGCTGGGATCGACGACGAGCCGGATCACGCGCATGGGAAAGCCCATCTCGACGGCGCCGTCCGGCAAGGGGACCGGCAGCTGGCGCCAGCTGTCGCCGTCGTCGTCCGAGCGGAAGATCGAGGTGCCCTGGGTGCCGACATAAAGAGTGCCCGACCCGCACGGTAGGACCGACCAGACGACGCGGTCGACGCCCGGCAGTCCAAGCGAGCGCCAGGTCTCGCCACCGTCGTCGCTGAGGTAGGGGCCGTCCTGGGTGCCGGCATAGATCGTCTCCGCGCGCATCGCGATCGCGCGTACCTCGACCGCGTCCGGTAGCCCGTCGCTGATTTGGCGCCACTCGCCGGTGCTAGCGAGGCTGAACAGCCCGGCGGTGCGCGAGCCTTGGTTGGCCCTGTCCCAGAACCCCGCGCCGACCAACACCTTGGATTCCATGTCGTTCCTCCCTGTCGCGTTTATTGTGGATTGGTGTCGTCCCGGACGGCGAAGCGCGGCTTTATGGCGTCCGCTGCCTCGGCGATCTGGTCGGCGAACTCGCTTAGGAACACCGCGCCCTTGACGGTACGCTGGACGTGGACGATGCGGCGGTCGGCCTGGTCGCGGGTGCGGCGGATGAAGCCGAGGATCGACAGCCGGTCGAGCGCGCGGGTCACCGCCGGCTTGGCGATGCCGAGCGCCTGGGCGAGCGCCCTCACGGTATGCGGCGGCGGGCTGGTATAGACCGTCAGCAGGATCGCCATCTGTCGCGCCGACAGGTCGGGTCCGTCGTCGCGAACCGACGCGCTCAGCGTCTCGCGCCAAAGCTCGAGCGCTTCGTCCTGGCGCAGATTCACCACCATGGCTTCGTTTCGCTATCGAATCGACCAGACTCGATTCTTAACGCGGCTGGAGCGATCCGACAACCGTTCCGGATCAGCGCCCTTTCCGCCCCCCGAAACGGCGTTCGATCAACGTAAACAGCGCCCGCATCGCCTGTGCCTCTCCGCCGATGGGCCGGCCGGGCTTGGCGGCCACGTTCCAGGCCATGAGGTCGAGATGGACCCAGGGCGTCGTCGCGGCGACGAACTCCTGGAGATAAAGCGCCGCGGTGATGGCGCCGGCGAAGCCGCCTTCGGAGACGTTGTTGATGTCGGCGACCTTGCTGTCGAGCATGCGCCGGTAGGGACGCCATAGCGGCAGGCGCCACAACGGATCATCCTCATCCGTCGCGCAAGCCGCGAGGTCGCCGGCGAGCTCGTCGTCGTTGCAGAACATCGCCGGCAAATCGGTGCCGAGCGCAACCCGGGCGGCGCCGGTCAGCGTCGCGCAGTCGATCAAGAGCTCCGGCTTCTCGCGGTCGGCCTCGGCGAGGGCGTCGCATAGCACGAGCCTGCCTTCGGCGTCGGTGTTGCCGACTTCGACGGTGATGCCCTTGCGGGTGCGGATCACGTCGAGCGGGTGGAGCGCGTCGCCCGAGACCGCGTTCTCCACCGCCGGCACCAGCACGCGGAGCCGGACGTCGAGCTTCGCGTCCATGATCATGTCGGCGAGGCCGAGCACGTGTGCCGCGCCGCCCATGTCCTTCTTCATGCGCAGCATGCCGGCCGCGTTCTTGAGGTCGAGCCCGCCCGAATCGAAGCACACCCCTTTGCCGACCAGGGTGACGCGGGGCGCGCCGGCGCGTCCCCATTTGAGATCGATCAGCCGGGGCGCCCGTGAGCTGGCGCGGCCGACGGCGTGGATGGTGGGGTAGTTGCCCTTCAGCAGCGCCTCACCGGTGATTACCGAGAGCTTGGCACCATGCGGCCGCGCCATGCGCCGCGCCGCGCTCGCCAGCTCGGCCGGTCCCATGTCGCCGGCCGGCGTGTTGATCAGATCGCGCGCCAGCGCGATGGCGCGTGCGGTCCTGAGGACGTGTCCACGATCGCAGCCGGCGGGCCAGACCAGTGCTGCCACGGCCTCGGCCTTCTTCGCTTTGTAGCGGTCGAAGGAATAGCAGCCGAGCGCCCAGCCCGTCGCGACACCGGTTGCACGGCCGGGCTCGAAGCGCGCGTCGATCCGATAGCCGCCCGCCGGCAGCGCCGTCGGCAGCCCGGCATAGGCCCAAAACCCGTCATGCGCCTCGACGCCGAGCAGGACCTGCTCCAGCTTGCCGTCCGCTCCGGCGACCAGGCTGGTCTCGCCCGATGCCGCCTTGAATCCGACGCTCGCGACCCAATCCCGCATCGCCTTGGGCTGGGTCTTTTTCCAGGCCTCGAACACCGCGGTTTCGATAGGCACGATCGGTATGGTCTTGGCGCTGGCGCGGTCGAGGAACTTGTACGACACGGGCTCATTCCTTCGCATCGGTTGCGGCGCCGGCACAATGGCGCGCGGGCTTGCGAATCTCAAGCTTGCGGCGGCGTGCCGGAGGCCGTATCACCGCCCGATGACCGACCTGACAATCATCCTCGGCAACAAGAATTATTCGTCGTGGTCGCTCCGTGCCTGGCTCGCGCTGGTGGCGACCGGCGCGGCGTTCGACGAGATCGTCATCCCGCTGTGGCTCGACGGCACCAAGGAGCGCATCCTCGCCCATTCGCCCAGCGGCAAGGTGCCGGCGCTACGTCACGGCGACGTGGTGGTGTGGGAATCGCTCGCGATCTGCGAATACCTCGCCGAGGCGTTTCCCGATGCTGGATTGTGGCCCGCCGACCCCGCCGCCCGCGCCGTGGCCCGGTCGGTAAGCCACGAGATGCATGCCGGGTTCATGGCGCTACGGCGCGCGATGCCGATGAACTGCCGGGCCGCGAAACCGGGCAAGGGCATGGCCGACGGCGTCGGCGCCGACATCGATCGCATCCAGGCGATCTGGCGCGACTGCCGCGGCCGTTTCGGCTCGGACGGCGATCTGTTGTTCGGCGAATTCACCATCGCCGATGCCATGTTCGCTCCCGTCGCCAGCCGGTTTCGTACCTACGAGGTAGTGTTAGAGGATATCGCCCAGGCCTATGTCGATGCGCTGCATGCGCTGCCCGCGATGCGCACATGGCTCGCCGCCGCCGAGGCGGAGCCGCAGACCGTCGATCACTTCGAGATCTAAAAGCCTCAGTCCGATCGAGCGACCAGCCCGCGACGGTCGAGTCGCCGGATCAGCTTCGTCACATCGGCCTCGATCAGCTCGACCTCGACATCCGGAAAGGCGCTCGACAGAATCTCCATCACCTCGTCGATGCTGGTCGGCTCGGCGAGCAGCCGCCAAACCGCAGCGCCCAAGGCGTTGAGATGAAATACCGATTCGTCACCGGATTTGACCAGGAACACGGCATCGTCGACCTCTCGCTGGACGACGCCGGGACCGTGTGCGTATCGCCCATCCATCGCGCCGCCCGGCGCCGCCATCGGCTCAGCTCCCTGCGAAGGCATCGCGCAGCACCGCGACCGCGTCTTCGCCCGACCGGTATCTGAGCTCCCAGCACTGGGCGCTGTCGGCGATTGCGTGGAGGCGATCGAGGATATCGAGCGCCGGCACGTCGCGTGCAAAGTTCTGCGCGATGGCGCGCTTCAATGCCTCGCTCGCGGCCAGCTTGGTCAGGGTCGGGGTGTCGACGTCGGCGCGTTCGAGCAGGACAATGCCGCGGATCGGCGCGCGGGCTCCATGGGGCGCGAGCTCGTCCTCGTCGAGATCGACATAGAGAAAACGGCCGCTCTCCGGACCGCGCCGCCGGGCGACGAAGTCGTCGAAACGGGGGCCGGCGTCGTCCGGCAACGGCACGCGCAGCCTGGGCAAGAGGCCGGGCGCAACGCCCTCGTTCGAGCCGCCCGCGATGGGCAGCACGTCGTCGGCGTAAAGTCTCGCGCCCGAGGCCGCGAAATGGATCGACAGCGTGCTCTTGCCGGCCTTGTAGACGCTCGGGAAGATCACCAGCCCATCGCCCAGCTCGACCGCGGCGGTGTGCAGGCACAGCATCGATGGCTGGTCGGCGACGTACGCCTTGATCAGGTCGACCAGGAAATCGCACACCGCGTTGACCGGATCGGGGTAGGTCGTCGGCCGCGACAGCCAGCGCGACTCGCGGCGGTAGCCGCGGGCGGTCTTGCGGATCGTCATCACGGCATCGTCGGTGGACGGTGCGGCGGTCTCGCGCACCTTCCAGCCGCGCAGCACGGCCCGGATAACGGAAACCAGCTCGCCGCAACCGACAAGAGCAACAGGCCGGGAGACGCCCGCGAACTCGAGCAGCGTGACGAGATCCGTATCGTCGCGCCGCCCGACCATCGCGGACGCTTCCTGACCCATCGGCTAGGAGCCTGTCATTGGATCAACGCTCGGCGTTGTCGGCTTCGACGAATTCGATCAACGCGAGATCGATGACGCCATTATCGGGAAGTCCCAGCTTGCGCTGGTAAGCCCGAACCGCGGCCCGGGTCGCCGGGCCGGCAACTCCGTCCACCGTGCCGGAACGGTATCCGAGCTGGGCCAGCGCACCCTGCACGAACCGGATCATCGCCTGATCGGGAAATGCGCCGGTGGGTGATGCCGACCAGGCACGCGCCTTCGCCCGCGCCCTCGCGACGTCGCGCGATCTCATCGCCGCCGCGAGCTCGGCGACAAGCGTCCCGGCGTGACGATGCTTGTTGCGTTGGGCCACTTTCGCCCATTTATATGCCTCGATCCGATCGACCGGCACGCCACGCCCCTTGGCGTTGGCCAGTGCCAGGCGATATTGGGCGCGGGCGTGGCCTTGCTCGGCCGCCCGCCGGTACCACAGCGCGCTCAGCGCCGCGTCCTTCTTCACGCCCCGGCCGCGCTGGTAGGCGAAGCCGAGGAGAAACTGTCCGTCGACGTTGTTCTGATCGGCCGCCTTCTGCGCCCACTGAGCGAACTTGAATGGGTCCTCCGCGACGCCGCGCCCGGTGTTGTAGGCCGCGGCCAGGTGATATTGGGCGCGGTGATAGCCTGCCTCGGCCGAGCGCCGGTACCAATCGATGGCCTTGGTGCGATTCTTTTCGACGCCGCGCCCCACCGAATGGGCGTGTCCGAGCAGGTACATGGCCTTCGGGTGGTCCTGTTCGACCGCCAAACGAGCCCACGCGATGAACTCGCCGACATTTTCCTCGACCCCCCAGCCCTGGTCATGGGCGATCGCCAGACGGTACTGCGCCGACGCGTGGCCCAGATCGGCCGCGCGCCGGTACCAACTCACTGCCTTGGCGAGATCCTTGGTCACGCCCCGGCCGCGCGCATAGGCGCGTCCGATCATGTACTGCGCGCGGGGGTGATCCTGGGCAGCGGCCTTGCGGGCCCATGTGATTGCCGTCGCCGGGGTTTTCTTCACGCCCCGTCCCCGACTGTAGGCGAGGGCGAGCCGGTATTGCGCCTTCGAATAACCTTGGGTCGCGGAACGCCGGTACCACTCCGCAGCCAACCGATCGTTTTGTGGGACGCCTCGACCCTTCGCATAGGCATAGCCCAGGTAATACTGGGCAAGAATGTCACCGTGTTGTGCCTGGGACTCGAACAGCTCGGCCTTGCGCTTGTCCTCGCCGTACTGCATCCGAGCGGCGAACTCGGGCGAGCACGCCGTCACCGTCAAGGCGGCGAGTGCGACAATGGCGGATGCCAGTCGCCTGCGGGTGAACCCGAGATCGGTTCGAGTCGTCCGTGTGGTTCTCATGACCCCGTTTCTCACAGCTGTCTTGGGGGCCACGGCGCCCAGCTCGTCGGCCGCGCCGCCCATTGGTTAAATGGTCAAAAACCGACGGCTTCAGCGTGGCCCATGCCACCCTCAAGCCGTCGGCCGGCCCGACGAAGCACGCACGCGTGCACCGCCGGGCCGGTTGTTGATATTCGCGGAACGTTGTCCGCGAGGCGAGGTTCTTGCGTTACGAGTAAGCGTCGGAGCCTCCGCCCGAGCCGCCGCCGCCCGAGCCGCCGTCGGAGCCGCCGTCGGAGAAGCCGCCCGACCCGCCTGAGGCGCCCGAGCCGCCGGAGGCGCCGGCCGAGCCGCCGCTGGCCGAGCTGCCGCCCGACCCGCTGCCGCCACCGGAGCCGCCGCCCGAGCCGCCGCTGGAGCCGCCGCCGCTGGAGC
>PVBE010733073.1_pt1 | contig 13357 bp, 8 predicted proteins | sample 1631181 | NCBI WGS metagenome assembly PVBE01 (sample SAMN08397723, study PRJNA350692) | Marine metagenome, whole genome shotgun sequencing project. | isolation source: water | place: Pacific Ocean | collected 2012-04
GATTTCAGCACCACGTCATCGCCGCTCATCGTCAGGTCCTGACCGCTCTTCGCGTTCACAGTCACCGCACCGGCATCGTTCCAGCTCAGGATGTTCGTGGAGTCCTGTTTCAGAAACAGACTCCCAGCGGCGTCGATACTCACGTCATCACCCGCGTCGACTGTAAAATCATCACCTGGTGTCAGCGTTATCGATCCAGTACCGCCAGCCGTCACACTCACATCTTGGTCACTCGACGAGGTCAACGTTAATTTTCCATTCGAATCTGCATATAATCTATAATCTGTAGCGCTCGCACCTTGTCGCAGCGATATCGGCACGTTTGCCGATGTACTACCTATGTACACGGCGGCGGCCTCCGTTGGCGCGATGATGACGTGTTTTTCGCTTCCGCCCGTACCCGCGTCTATCGTGAGACTACTGGTTGGGGTTCCGGTTATGTCCTCGGCGTCTAATCCAGTGAGTTTTGGCGCGCGAAGCTCCTGATGGAACATTCCATCTTGCGTCGTCAAAATTTGGACGTAGCTGGTGTAGCTGTTACGGAAAACGAGATCATTCGTAGTGAGGAGATTTCCGTGCACCGTCAAGTCACCGAAAATGTCCGTCTGCACTTGCTTATTCGAGCTTTCTCCGACACGGACGTACGAAGCTGCGTTCGGGCCGATGTGAATGACGCCCTCGTACGTCGACGCCTGAGTCGTACTATCGCCGGCGTCAATCACGACGTCGCCGCCGGTGCCTGAATTTGAAGTCCCTCCGCGAAGCGTTAGTGGACCACCGTTTCCACTCGTCGCTGACCCAGCCTCGACGGTCACGGCACCGCCGGCGCCCGTGCCACCCGTACCACCGAGCACGGTCACGGAGCCCCCCTGATTCGTCGCGTTCGCGCCTATCACGGCCAACGCGCCGCCCGGGTTGTTCGACGGCGACGTCGGAGGCTGTCTTGTGATCGAATAATACGTACTATCCGTCACGCCCAGTTTTATTTCACCCTTTACTGTGACGGAATCCGCGTACGCGTCACCGAGAATGACGTTACCATCCACGGAGAGGTCGGCGGTGAACCCGGCGGTGGCGCTCACCGTGAGCGCGTCCTGTAGGATAAAAGCGTTCCCAGACCCCGATCCCACGCTCGACACGTCGCTGTCCGTGATTCTAAATCCCGTGCACGGATGTTTACCCGTAAACATGGTCGTCCTCGCCCTAATCTTATACGTGCTCGACAGCGTCCCGTACACGCTCACGTAATAGTATCCATTCGTCGGGCTCGAAATCGTCACGGAATCCAACGCGTTCCCCGTGTTCATGCTCCGATGTTCGTACGTCCCAGTCGACGGTTGCGACGTTCGCGACACGTACAGATCCGCGTTCCCATTGCTCGTCGTCAATTCCAGCGTCAGCGGTTGCGCCGACTCGACGCACGCCACGTTTACTTTATAATACTTGTACGCGCTCGCCGAGACGAAACCGTTTCGCGCCACCCCTTTCGTCAGCACCGACGCGCCGTCCGCGACACCGACACCTCTCACCGCCCACGCCCCGACGACCACGCCGCCGACCGCGCGCGCGCGCGTCCACGCGCCCCGACGCCGCCGTCTCCGCCCCGCGCGCGTCCCGCCGGCGCCGTCTCGTAATCTCTCCCTCACCCGCGCCACCCACGGTTCTCGATCCACCTCGCGCGCGCCACCATCGCGCGGCGCGATCTCATCACCATCGAACGACGTCGACGTCGCGTCTCCTCTCTCTCGCGCGCGCGCCTCGAGCGTCGTCATCGTCCCGCGGCCGCGGCCTCGCGATGGGTCGCGAGCGCGACTCCTATCGACGCCGCGCGCGTCGATCACGCGTCTCGCGCGCTCGACACCGCGCTCGATCGACGACTGCGGTCGCGTTCAACGCACACCGCTCGCGATCGACGATCGAATCGCGCGCGAACGGGTGTGAGGCGACGCGATCGATCGATGGTGGTTATCGGTGGAGAATTTAAAATTTTCAAGCCGCCGACGCGGACGCGGACGACGAACGGCGCCCGCCGCGACGAGACGACCGGTGCGGGTGACGTGTGCGGATCAATCGGATAATTCATCGTTCGGTACGCGCGAAGACGCGTTCTGTGGACGCGAACGCGCGGTATTCGACGCCTGGGATGGTTCGCGCGGCGCGGACGCGCGCGACGGCGGCGGCGGCGGAGGCGCGGACGCGCTCGCCGAGGCGGCTTTACGTCTCTTGAAACGATCGGCGCCCTCGCGCACGGCGCGATCGAACGCGTCGATGATCTCGGGTGATGTGCTCTCGTCGATCGGACGTTTCTTTTTATCCGCGCGATTGCGTCGATCGCCGACGCGCGACGCGTCGAGTCGCTCGCCGTCGGCGATCGAGGCCGCCATGCTCGCGTCGAACGCCGCGCGGAGTTGTTTGGCGTGTAACGTATCGCGAATCCAGTGTCTCAGCGTGTTCTGCTCTCGCTCTTGATTGGCGATGTGTGTGTACACGTGTGTGCGCTTGAAATTTTCGCTCTTTTCCGCGTACTTGTCCAATTGAAACGCGTCGTGCACCGATCCGAATCGATCGTTGTACGCGCCGAAGATGCACTCGCACAGAAACAATCCGAGCTCGGGCGCCATCGGCGTCGGCACGTGTCGGTGCGAGAGGAGCGCAAACTTCTGATCATCCTCCGTGAGTTCGCCTCGCACGACGGCGAGCATGGTACCGATGAGTTTACGAATCTGATGCAACATGAACGACTGCCCGACGACTTGACATCGAACGAAGACGTCGCCGTTCGCCTCGAACGGTTCGGAACAATCAAAACTCAGTATGTACCTCTTCGCCTGCGCGTCCGTCGGTTTCACCTTGACGGTATAATTATGAAAATTATGCGTGCCGCAGTAATTCTTCAACACCGCGTTCACGCGCGCGCGCGTCGATTCCGTAAACTCAAACCTCGTCGCCGCCGCGTCCTCGCCGCCGCGGTTCCCCGTCTCCCTCCCGACGTTCGGATCGAACGCCCACGTCGGTATCACGTACTCGTACCGTCGTCGATCACACATTGTCTTCGCGTTAAACCCATTCGTCACTCGATCGATCCCGAACACCTCGAATCGTTCCGGAAGCGCCGCGTTCACCCGCTCGAGCGTCCCCGGCGGTTCCAGCACCATCTTCAACGCCACCACCTGTCCCACCGCCGACACCCCCTTATCCGTCCTCGCCGCTCGCGTCCACTGCACTTTTCCAAAATCTCCCGCGTTCGCCTCGGAGATCCCCCCCGCGCGCGCGATGGCCGCCTCTAATTCACCCTCGACGGTGCGCACGCCCGGATTTCGTTGCATCCCGGCGAACCCGGCGCCGACGTACGCGAACGTCAGCGCCACCTTGCGTTTCTTGTTCGGATTCGTCGGCGGTAATTTGTGTAACGGGGGGTCGTCCGCGGAAGTCGTGGACGGTCGCGCGTCCGTCGCGGGGACGTCCGCGACGGGGACGGCGCGAGAATCATCATCATCGGCACCGGCCGCCGCCATGAATGAATGAATGAAATGTGATGATTCGAGCCACCGTGCGTCGTCGTCGTCGCGTTCGCGTTCGCGCGCGAGAAGGACTTCCGCGGGACGTTCGCGCGCGTCTCTCGACCGAGTCGAGGCGTCACCGAACGCCGCGCGCGACGCACAGTCGCGCGAGGGGCGGTCGGTCGTGATTCCTCATTCATCGCCCGACGCGCCTCGACGTCCATGCCTCGCGCGCGACGCGCGTCGCGCGCGCGTCGCGAGAGAGTCATCATCATCGGGGGTGGCGCCGCGGGGTGCGCGGCCGCGTTCGCGCTCGCGCGCGCGCGACGCGACGATGATGACGATGACGATGACGATGACGATGACGTCTTCGACGTCGAACTTCTCGAGCGCGAGACGCGTCTCGGAGGCGTCGCGACGACGGAATTCGTGGGAGAACGCGTCGTTATCAACGATGGCGTCCAGGGCGGGACGGTGAGTTACGCCAACGTCGCGCGATTGATGCGCGAGTGCGGCGTCGAGGAACCGCGCCGAGTGGAGGCGCGCGTGAGTTTCGGGCGCGGGACGACGGGTTGGAGAAATCACGGCCCGCCGACGGCGTTGGTGGAGGAACTGCGAGAGGATATCGAGAGATTTGCTAAGACGCTGCGAGCTATCGAGCGGTTTGAGGCGCTGTATGCGTTTGTGAGCGTGGAACGCGCGTTGCGGTGGCACGGACACTCGAAAGCGTTTCGGGATCGCGTGGTGTACGCGACGACGGCGTTATTTTTCGGAACGGGGAATTGCACGAAAAAGGTGAGCAGCGTCGTCTTGGCTCGTGTGTTTAACGACGATCGGTTGCGGTTGTACGACTACGATCCGGTGCGGTTCATGAGCGAGGCGCCGAAGATGTTCGCGTTTCCGAGATTTGACGAGGTGTACGGAAAAATCGGAGACGAGGTGCGGAGACGAGGCGGGAAGATCACGCTCGGCGCGCGCGTAGACAAGGTCGAACGGCGTTCCAAGAGAGGTGTTAAGGTGTACTTTGAGAACGCGAACGGAGAGCGCGAGGTGCGAGAGTGCGATCGCGTGATTTTCGCGTGCAACACGGAGCAATCCAAGGCGATGCTCGACGCCGGTTCGGGGACGTCGATGATGGAGCGCATGATTTTCAGAAACATCGAGTATTTCGACGACGTCTCCGTCACGCACTCGGACGAGGCGTACATGAAGAGACACTACGAGGTGGCTGAGGACGTTCGAGACATGTATTTTATCAAATCGTATGAAGACGATCCGTCGCTCTGCGAGATGAGTTTCGATTTAACCGCCTATCAACCCTTCGCCGAGGGCACGAACGGCGAGCGAGTGTACCAATCCATCTTTTTAAACGCTAAAAGGGATAAAGCGCGATGGACACGCGACGAGATCGATCCTAAGCGCGTCATGCTCGTGAAATGGTGGCGTCAATTCGGGCACACGGTTCGGCATTTCACGCGCGCCGTGCCGTTTTGGCGTTTCGTCCAAAACAAGCGTCGAACGCTCTACGCCGGTTCGTACACCATGGTGAACACGCACGAGATCGCCGTCATATCCGGTCTCGTCGCCGCGTACAGGTGCGGTGCGAAGTACCCTTTCGCCGACGACGCGTTGGCGTCTCTCCAGTTTGATTTATACGCCTCCATCATCCACGGTATCAAGCGGCGCCGACGCGCGCGGTGAGCTCCGCGCACAGATCGCACCGGTATGCATGTATTACACGCGCCGCCACGCGCGCGTATTGTTCCATTATTTCATTCATTATTTCATTCATTATTTCATTCATTCATTGTTTCAAAACGCAACGTTTCATCCGTCGTTCGCGTCTTCGGCGCTCGTCGCCGCGTCTCTCGTCACACACCGACGCACCGCGCTTCGATGGTCGCCCTTCGATCCCTCGTCGACGCGCGCGTCGAGCGCGTCATCGTCGCGTCGCGTCGACGACCGCTTCGCGCGCGCGTCGCCGCCTCTCGCGAGAGCGCCGACGACGCGACGACGACGATCGACGTCGACAATGTCGCCGCGCCGAGATTCATCGCCGCCGCGCTCGCGCTCGCGCTCGCGACGACGCCCGCGCCGGTGAGCGCGATTCCGCAGACGTCCGAGTGCGCCACGAACTCGTGCGATGGGTGCGTGCGCGACGACGCGAGGACGCGACGAGGCGATGCGAGAGACGCGAGACGCGACGTCTCCGGGTTGGATTTTCGCGACTGACGGCTCGCCGACGCGCGCGCGCGATTCTTTCGAACGCTCGCGCAGGTACGATTACAGTGGGAAAGATTTCACGGGCACGGGTGAATATTTCACCAAGGGTTCGTTGAAGCGCGCGAACTTTAACGGCGCGAACCTGACGGGAATCTCGTTGTTCGGCGCGGATTTGACGGGGGCGACGTTCGTCGACGCCAATCTGTCAAACGCCAACCTGGGACAGGCGAATTTGACGGGCGCGGATTTCACGGGGGCGGTGCTCTCGGGTGCCATCGTGAGTTCGGCGCAGTTGGACGACGTGAAGATCGATAACAGCGATTGGAGCGATGTCATCGTGCGTAAGGATGTGTTGACGGGACTGTGTAAAGTGGCGAACGGGGAAAATCCGACGACGGGAAATCCCACGGCGTTCTCTTTGCTCTGTCCCTGAGCGACGACGAGGACGAGGACGACGAGAGTTTAGGTAGACACGAAGAAGATACATCATGTAAAAAGCGCGCCGCTGATGCGTATTTTTATGTACAAACGATGATGACGCTACGCGACGGCGAACGAGCGACGAAAGGATCAGAGTACTAGCACCATGTACGTCATCAAAACCGAGGCGTCAGAAGACCGTCGTGAAACAATGGTATTTCTTCATTTCCTTCGTCGTCGAATCGTTCGCCGTGTCCCGTGGCGCGCATCGTTAAATCTAATGTCTATGAATCGCTCAACGAGCATCTGTCGGGTGTGAAAGTCGACGTCGTCAATATCGCGCCTCGCCTCGCTCGGAGAAATGAATACTAGTCTCGAAGAAAAAGCTGAAGGGCACCGTCGATGCGAAGCCTCAGACAGCGGCAAAACCGCGCGGTTTGTGCCAAGCCGAGAACGTGTTCTCACGCGCCGCTACTGAGGAAGGTTCAACTGGAAATCCAGATTCCCCAACGACGCGCTGCGCCGCACACATACAGTTTGCATCATCGGCTGCATCGACGCGAGATGTGAGTAAACAAATGATGATTGCTCAGAGAAAGGAGAAGTCGTTTTGTGAAGTGGTTTAGCGCACAGGCGCAAGCGCCTTCTAACAAACAGCCTCAAGGTTGTAATCATCGCAAACATTTATTGATTGATTCCTCACACCCTCGCCAGTCTTCCTCTCGAGGGAAAAAGCCCGAGAGGCAAAAAAGTGAGACGAAGAGAAACGCGCGCGCACCTAGTGTACAGCGTCTCGGTATCTCGCGCTGCGAAGTGGAAAAGCAAACACCGCGGTGAGTGTCTCGAACGAGCCGATGGATGCGTCGTGAAGAAGAAAAAGTGATGGAGGTGTAAGCCCGGTTTCCAGAGCAAACAGCACCGGGGTCGAGGTAGTAAGTCCCATCCCCGCGGCCGCTCAGAATGCGAGCTCGTCACTTTACGGGCTGATTAACGCTCAACGTGGATAGAATTCCACGCTCAGCTGCCTGAAGTAACAGCCCGCAAACCACTCGGCGATGCGCGACGAAATGGCCATAGCAAACGAACACGTAGATGTCTGGCTTCAATGTATTCACCCGCGGTGAGCGGCGGGTAAACATAGCGAGAAGCCAGTTGCGCGGCCGAACCCGAAGCTTCGATTCAACGGGTCGACCTATCACTATAGCTTCTAGGGAACGGGGCAAAGAAACACTGACGGAGTAAAGTGCCCAACTAAGCGAAGCAACTTACGTGTGTCGTTGCGTCGCGGGCGACGTGGTCGGACGAGACGACCGCGCGGGGTTCACGATGAACACAAATAGATCGGAGATGGGTTGTCAAACCCGATGTTTCTTCTCTCATCACCGTGGTTCGTAAACACGGACCATCGATTTCCTCATATCCATTCGCATAATCACCCGCGTGGCCGCGCCTCGCACGTCGCCGCGCATAAAACAAGAAAAAAGAACGCCGAATCGTGGACGGATCAGATAATACTGGCAAGTATAGCCGGTGGCACCGGCCTTCTATACTCTTTTCATCTTCGATCAATTGGGGAAAGAGAAGTCCTCATTTCCGTTACGATTCGCCGTTCGGCGAAGAAGAGAAAATAACCGCCTCTCGCGAGAGAGAGGGACTCGCGCGAGCGAACGCGCACCTCGTCCATCTTCGTCGCGTCTCGCCCTTCGACGTCAATCTGCGTACGTACCGCGACGAGTCGCGCGTCAGTCACAAGAACGAGCGCACACGCATCCACACTTCCACTCTCCGACATCTGTGTCGCTCCCCTCGCGTCATCGTCGTCGTCTCGCCGTTCGCCGTGTCGCTCAGACGGTAAAGTCGTGTAGTTTGGAAACAAGTTTTCTTCAAAGCCGAGGCTCAAAGCGAGCTGGGTTAAAGCGTTTCATCTTCCTCGCGATACCGACGAACGGGGTGATCGACCGACGCGACCCGGATTCCGTCTCACCGCGCGGCGGCGACGTCCAGCGACCGAAGACTGCCTCGCGCTGAGGCGACCCCAGCCCTCGAGCCCGCGCGAAAATCCTCGACGCGTGCGCGCCCCTTCCCGCGCGCGCGACCTCGCGAGCGGTCCGATCATGATACCATGACGTAATACGTAAACCAATCAACATCGACGCCGAGACATCGTCTGACTGGGGCGGCATGCGGTGTCGTCACGCCGCTCGCGAATTCTCGGTCGCGCGCGCGGCGGCGCGGGTGGATGTGTGCGTGTCGTACCTCTGACGCGTCGCGCGAGCGTCGCGCGCTCGACGCATCGCGCGAGAATAATTCTTTTTCGCGCTGACGTCCGCGCGCGCGACGCGACGCGCCTCGACGCGCGCCCGCGGCGTCGAGTGACGTATGTTTTCCGCGCGCGCGCGTCTCGGACGTCACTTCTCGACCCGTCCCGCGCGCGCGTCGAGGCGTCCACCGACCGCGCGCGACGCGTACGCTCGGAGATGGCGTTCAGCGAGCGACACCGCGCGCGATGGGGCGGAAACGTCGCCATCGCGGGCGCGCTGTTGACGTTTTGCGCGGGGACGTATTGGTACACGGTGCGCAAAGTGCGCAAGGATGAGATGGACTTGGCGATCGAGCGACGAGGCGGGGGGACGCGAGAGGGATGAGAACGACGCGGGCGGGGCGTGTTCGTCGCGAAAACGCGCGCGGGCGAGGACGAGACGCGCGCGGGAGATGGGGTAGATGGATTTGTAAGTGAGCTTTGCATGCGTAGCCAAAGAGAAGAGATTCGAGTCGCGCGTCCGCTCTCGTCGCGTCGCGTCGGTCGCTCGGTCGCTCGTCGTGGGGAATGTGATGTAAAGAATGCGTCGTCGTCATTGAAAAACAAATACAAATGCCGGCGATCGAGGATCCGCTGTCGGAGCTACTATGGCGCTATGTCGTAAACAATCGTTCTCACCCCCCACCGAGTTGCCAATAACCGGTCGCGCGTCGCGTCGAAACGCGAGCGAAACCTGTATTTAATCTTCACGCTCAGCCATCTTCAAGGTGATGCTGGCCGTGCGCTTGCGGATGGAGAACGGGCGACCTTGAGCGCGCGGGCGGAAACGCTTCATCGTCGCGCCGCCGTCGGCGTAGCACTCCGAGACGTAGAGCTTCGCCTTGTTCATCCCCATGTTGTTCTTGGCGTTGGACGCGCACGAGAACAACGCGTTGAGAATAGGTTCGCAGGATCGGTACGGCATAAACTCGAGCATGATCAAGCACTCTTCGTAGCTCTTACCGCGAATAACATCGAGAACTCTGCGAATCTTAGACGCCGACATGCGCACGCCGCGCAAGTGGCACACCGCCTCCTTCTTTTCGGCGTCAACCTATCATCATCGCGAGAAACCCATCGTCGTCGTCATCGTCGTCAGTCTCTTCATCTCTCTCACGAATCACACAATCTCTCTCGACACCACGCGACCGACCACCGCGCGTCGACGTCCGTTCCGCGAGACGCGCGGATAAAACAAAACCCGCCGACCCCCCTCCTCTTCAGGGTTTCGCGAATCCACATCCATCCTCGCCCGCCCTCCCGCGCGCGACCTCGCGCGCGTCGCGCGACCTCGCGCGCGCGAACGTCTATTTTTATCGCATCTCCACGCACCTCCGTCGCCGCCGCGCGAACCGTCGGCGCCTTCATCGCGCGCGTCACGCCTCGCGATCGCGCGAGCGCCGCCCCGCGCGCGCGCGCGCTCGGCGCGAGAAATCGCGCGCTCGCGCCGCCGCCGATGCGCGCGCGCGCGGACATGGACACGGGCGCGACAGACGCGGACACTGTCGGTGCCGTTCGTCGGTGATGGTGCGTCGCGCGCGCGCACGTCGTTGTCGTCGTCGTCGTCGTCGTCGCGAGCATCGTCGTCGTCGTCGAGGTGTGACGCGGCGACCGACCGACCGACCACGTCGACCGCCTCGACCGCGTTTTCCTGTCGAATCGGATCCGAGTTTTAGTTCTACTATACGGGTGTATGTGTCGTAAAGTCGGTGTGTTATTTATAACTGTCTGAGTCGGTCTTTTAATACGTAATGTGTATATTTTAGATGTGTCTACTGAATTTCATGAATTTCATGTATAGAACAGGGGTGCACATTCGCACATTCGTCGTGAGGGTTTCTGCGTGTACCGGGGGGTACACATTGGGTCATGAATCGTTGTATGGCCAACCCCCCATCGGAGGAATCGAACGGTTGCGCGACGCGCGCGCGACGCTCGACGCGCGACGAGGACGTCGTCGAGAGACTTCGGCGCGAGCGATGGCGTCGACCGCGGTGACGATGCCGTCGAGCGCGCTCGGCGCGCGCGCGGTGCGCGGAGAGAGCGCGCGACGAACGACGACGACGCGCGATGTGTCTTCGCGAGGATGCATCGTCGCGCGCGCGAACGGGACGACCGCGCCGCGGTGCGCGCGCGTGAAGGCGACGCGCGGTGAGAGCGACGTGCGAAGTGCGCGCGCGATGGCACGCGCGATGGGACGGGACGCGGGCGCGATGGGACGCGCGACGAGGATGACGACGCGGACGCGCGCGGCGGCGGCGAGCGCGAACGACGGGGGGTTCGTGTGGAAAGGCGCGGCGTTGGTCCCGTTCGCCGTCTCGGTGGGCGTCGGGTTGGTGTTGAATTTTCTCGTACCGCGACCGGAGGCGGTGGTGCCGCAGGCGTGGGCGTTGTTGAGCATCTTCTTGTCGACGATTAGCGGGCTCGTGCTCTCGCCGTTGCCAGTCGGGGCGTGGGCCTTCATCGGTCTGACCACGGCGGTGGTGACGGAGACTCTGAGTTTCCAAGCCGCGTTTTCGGCGATGACGAACGATGTCATCTGGCTCATCGTTCTCGCCTTTTTCTTCGCGCGAGGTTTCGTGCGCACCGGTTTGGGCGACCGCGTGGCGACGATGTTCGTGCGCGCGCTCGGCAAGTCGACGCTCGGCTTGTCCTACGGTTTGACCATCTCCGAGGCCATCTTGGCGCCTGCGATGCCGTCGACGACGGCGCGCGCCGGTGGCGTGTACTTGCCGATCATTCAGTCGTTGGCCAAGCAAGCCGGCTCGGAGCCGGGACCGACGTCGCGAAAGCTCGGCGCATTTTTGGTGCAAACGCAGCTTCAATCGAGCGGACACTCGAGCGCGATGTGCATGACGGCCGCCGCGCAAAACTTGTTGTCTCTCAAGATCGCGGCGTCGCTCGGCATCGTCGTCGCCTCCCCGTGGCTCACCTGGTTCAAGGCGGCGTGCGTCCCGGCCATCATCGGTTTGCTCGTCACCCCGCTCTTGGTGTACAAGCTCTACCCGCCCGAGGTGCAAAACACCCCGGAGGCGCCGGCGCAAGCCGCTGAGAAGTTGAAGGAACTCGGTCCGCTCAGCCAAGACGAACTCATGGTCGTCATCACGATGGGCATCACCGTGTTCATGTGGATCTTCCAACCGTTTGGCATCAAGCCCGTCGTCGCCGCCATGTTCGGCATGTCTCTTCAGCTCGTCTCTGGTGTCATCAGCTGGGCCGAGTGCTTGAACGAGAAGGGCGCCTGGGACACCTTGTTGTGGTTCGCCGTCTTGATCGGCATGTCCGCTCAACTCAACGCGCTCGGTTTCATCGATTACCTGTCCTCCACCGTCGCCGGCGCGTTGACGGCGATGAACTTGGCGTGGCCGCAAGTCATGCTCTTGCTCCACGGCTTCTACTTTGCCATCCACTACTTGTTCGCGTCTCAGACCGCGCAAGTCGCGGCTTTGTCCACCGCGTTCATGGCGATGATGATGGCTGCCGGCGCGCCGCCGATTCTCGTCGGTCTCACCATGGCGTTCCACACCAACCTCTTCGGCGGCATCACGCACTACGCCTCGGGTCAATCCGCGTGCTACTACGGCGCCGGTTTCGTCGAGCTCAAGGATTACTTCCGTCTCGGTGGCATCTGCGGCGTCGCCAACGTTCTCATCTGGCTCGTTTTCGGCGGACTTTGGTGGAAGGTGATCGGTCTCTACTAGATTCGTTATTCGTTTCGTTTTTTGAGTCGGTGCGGTATCGACGCATTTTTCATTGATCATGAATATTTCATATATTAACAAACACACACGCGTGCACTACAGTGCTACATCGACGAAACCTACGGCGAAATCAACTCGCTCGACGTGATCCTGCCCTGCGCTCGTTGCTTCATCCTGATCGCGTTTCGACTCGGCTTCAAATCCTTCTTGCTCACCCGGTGCGACGCCCCCACCACCGGACACTCCTTGGACGCCGCGCGTCCGATGTACTCCTCGATTCTCACCCTTTCGTACACGAATCCCATCAGATCCTCCACCGGATCGTCGATGTCCTCGATCCTTTTCGCCGAAATCGGACACTTGGCGTTCTTCACCGTCGCCGTCGCGTTTTCGTCGAGGATTAAATCTTCATCCTCTCCCATCGTCGTCTCCCCACCGCTCGCCGCCTTATCGAACGCGATCACGTATTCCATATCCTTCGCGCGCTGCGTCAGATAATATTTCGTCTTCTTCTCGAGATAGCCCTCGAAATCAAACTTTTCCTCGCTCGCCTCGTCTTCGGCGTCTTCGCCCGCGACGACGTAATCCCTCGCCAACGCCTTCAACGCGTCCATCTGCGCCAGTTTCTCCCGACGAACGTCACACATGCGATCAACCTTTCCTCGCAACTGCGCGCACGCCTCCGGCGCGCCTCCAGCCGCGTTCCGCGCCGCCTCGGCCGCGCATTCACACGCCGCGCGAATGTGTTCCAAAGATTCTCGAATCTCTTCGCACCGCTCGTCGATCGTGCGCTGCATCGCGGCGCGCGTCGCGGACTCGGTCGACCGCGGTGGGGACATGCGGACGCGATCGGGCGGACTCGGGACTCTCGGCGCCCGCGCGCGCGCGGGGGTGTCGCGCATCATCGCGGGACAGCTCAAAATTTTTAAACGCGCGAGCGACGACACACACGCGCGCGCGCGTCGATCGATCGAACGCGCGAACGCGCGAACGCGACGAACGCACGAACGCTCGAGGGTTCGGGTCGTCGCGTCTCGCGTCTCGCGTCACCGCGTCCGTCTCGACGACGACGAGATGGATGATGAATTGCACAAGCTTCGAGAAAATCTCCCGCCGACGGACGACCAGGCGCTCGCGAGCGCGATGAACGCGCACGCGGCGCGGACGGTGTGCGTGTTGAACGCGCTGAGCGCGTCGGTGGAGGTGAGGTTGGC
>PVBE011275762.1_pt1 | contig 13357 bp, 10 predicted proteins | sample 1631181 | NCBI WGS metagenome assembly PVBE01 (sample SAMN08397723, study PRJNA350692) | Marine metagenome, whole genome shotgun sequencing project. | isolation source: water | place: Pacific Ocean | collected 2012-04
GGCGTGAGCCCGTCGCGCCCGCTCGCCGAGGTCGGTCTCGGCCTTGTCGGCCGAGAAGTCGTTGGCCGGTCTCTTCCGCGTGAGCACCGCGACCACCCGAGGGAACACGCAGACCCCCATCGGAAGCAGCGTCCAGCCCGCGAAGAACAGCAGGCAGTACAGCGGCGTCGTCACGCGGTCGGCTCGTCCGCGGGCTCGTCCGTAGGTTCATCCACGGTGTCGGTGACAGCCGCCGATTCGGCGGGCCGGTCCGGGCTCGTGGGCTTGAGCTTGAGGTTGATCTGCAGCTCGTGGGTCTCGAGGAACCGCTCGACCTCCTCTCCCACCCGGAGCTTCTCCAGGTAGTTGCGGACCTCGTTGGCGATCATCGTCACAACCTCTTCCTTGCCGCGGGCCGACAGCTTCGCCGCCCCCGACAGAAGCTCGCCCGCCTTGGGGAAGTCGTCGCCCTTTTCCCGGATCTTGTCGGCGCCCGCGTTGACCACGTCGGCGCCGGCGCGGATCAACCGTCCCGCGAGGTCGCCGATCGCGCGATCCCGCTCGCCCCCGGATCCGCCCTTCTTGCTCTCGTCGTTCATGAAACCCGTTTCCTCTTTCGGCTGCCGTTTCGCTTCTTCTTCCGACGCTACCGCGGATCCTGCCCCGCGTAGTCCTCGTCGACGATCCGGGTCAGCTCCTCGCGGTACGCGCACGTCTCGGGGAGTCCTCCTTGCAGGACCACCGACGGCGTCACCTTGATGCACTCGGACTCGGCCTGAAAGCGGTTGCCGTACACCTTGCAGGAGCGGTCGAAGTCGTCGAGGTATCGGCACGGGATCGAGGTGTGCTTCCACGCTCCGTCGACCCAGTGGCTCTCGAAGCAGCACTGGCCGCAGCCGTCGCACAGGGCCTCCCACTCACGGTGACTGTAGAGACGTCCCATCAATTCGTAGACGAGCGGAAGCCTCTGGGGAGCGGACGCGGCCATCGACGGAGGATACCGCTTCTGCTATCGAGCGCCGCGTGCGCTTCTACCGCCCCGGTGACGAGACCCGGATCGACCTCCAGGACGTGCGGACGATCGACCGGTCGATCTGGGCGATGCGCCTCGTCGCGCGCTTCTTCCGGTACCGCGTCCACGGCCTCGAGAACGTCCCGACCGACGGCCCGGCGCTCCTGGCGCTGAACCACGGCCCCGTACCGATCGACGCCGGCCTGCTGGGGATGACCATCTACGAGCGGCTCGGCCGGCTCCCCCGCGCCCTGACCGACCACCTCGTCTTCAAGGCGCCCGTGATGCGGGAGCTCTTCATGGCCATCGGCGCGGTCGACGGCCGGCACGAGACCGCCGACGAGCTGCTGGGCCGCGGCAACCTCGTCATCGTCATGCCGGGCGGCGCCCCCGAGGGGTTCAAGTCGTCCGCGCACGCGTACGAGCTGTACTGGCGCAAGCGGACCGGGTTCGCCCGCCTCGCCATCCGCATGCAGGTGCCCGTCATTCCCGCCGCCTGCATCGGCATCGACGACGTCTACACCCTGCACTGGGACCTGTTCGAGGCCGGCAAGCGCATCTTCGGGGTGCGCTCCCTCCCCTTCGGCGTGCCCTGGGGCAAGGGTCCCGGCATCCCCCGCCGCGTGCCCCTGACCCACTGGGTCGGCGCCCCCATCCACCCCGACGTTCCCGCCGAAGCGGCCGACGACGAGGACGCCGTGACCGCCTTCCGCGACCGCGTGACCGCCGCGATGGAACAGCTCCTCGCCGACGGCCTCGACCTGCGCGCTTCGGGCCTGGACGGCCGGACCCAGGCCTGATCGATGTCCGACTCCCTCACCCTGACCAAGCCCGCCCCCGCGCTCCGTGAGGAGCCGCCCCTGCACCAGCCGATTCCGCTGGTGTACGTGTTCGGGCTGCTCCCGTCGGTCCTCATCCAGGAGGGGTGGGTCGCCTCTCTGCTGTGGTGTGCGGTCGTGACCGCGGCGGTCCGGCAGAGCTTCGATCCGCGCTGGAGTCGACCCCTCGCCGGCGCCCTTGCCGCCCTCGGCGGGAGCCTCGCCCTGCTCTTCTTCGCCGGCTGGGAGCTGCGCCCGTTGGCGGTGCTGCTGTTCCTCCCCGGCTTCGTCGCGCTGGCCCTCGGGAGCCGGTTCGAGCGGGTCGCCGCGTTCGTCCGTTCGGCCCCCCTCCGCACCGTCCTGATCTACGCCGCGGCGGTGCTCGGCCTGTACTGGGGGGGCGCGACGTGGGGACCGCTTCCGCCGCCTCACGACGACTTTCTGTACGGCCTCCGCGCCAACGAGACCCCCGACCCGCTGACCGAGGAGGAGCGCCTCGCCGCCGTGCGCGTCATCCAGGCGGCGATCGGGGGCCGTCCGGTCGACGTCAGCACGCTCCCGGGGGCGCTGCAGGAGCCCACCATGGGGCGGGTCTGGGTGACGCTGTTCCGCCCCGGCCGACGGGCGCGCCGGACCCGGGGGATGGCCCCCGCGGGCGTGCTCCACGAGCAGCTCACGGCCGCCACCGTCACCGCCATGAAGGACGCCCCCACGCGCGGGGCGTGGCTGGCCAACAAGGACAAGATCACGATCATCGTCGACCTCGGCGGGCCCGAGGAGACGATCAAGCCCCGCCTCCCCGCCCGCGCCTTCGCCTGGATCATCGATCTGTTTGCGGTGGGCGACCGCCACCGCTTCGAGTTGATCGTCTACGACGCGGAGCCGGGCATCGACGGCTTCATCCTCGAGGGACCGGACGGCCAGGAGGGGGTCGCGCTCCCCGCCGATCACCTGCTGTCCGGCTGGGTCACCCCCCGCTCCCGGCGCCGCCGGTACCGGATGCACAACTTCGACGCCCTCCACAAGCGGCTCGCCAAGCGCGCGGGACTGCCCAAAGGGACCGAGCCCGCGTCGCTGCCGATGAGCAGCTTCAGCACCTACAGCTTCGGCCTCCCGGACCCGGCCTCCCCGCGCACCGTCGAGCTGTACCGGGGCAACGTGCTGCTGGAGGGCGAGCCCACCGAGGAGCTGATCCTGGACCGCATGGACCTGGCGGGGCAGTGGCTGCTGTCGACGGTCGAGGAGAGCGGGCGGTTCGACTACGAGTACTTCCCCAACCGGGACAAGCACGGCAGCGGCTACAACGAAGTGCGGCACGCGGGCTCGGTCTACGGCCTCTTCCACATGTCCCGCGTCGCGCGCGCGGAGCCGACCCTGGCGGCCACGGCGGACGACTACCTGCGGGCCGGGATCGTCACGCTCGACCGCGTCTACGACAACCTCGGCACCCCCGCCGGCGCGTCCCCCGAGGACGGGTTCGTCGCGTTCCTGGAGGGGGAGAAGACCAACTCGGGGGCGGCCGCGCTGACGCTGCTGTCGTTCATCGAGCGGCCGCGCCCCGACGAGGTCGACGACCCGGAGCTCAAGGCGTTGCTGCGCAAGGAAGGCGACGACGCGATCATCGACGGGCTCGCCAACACGCTGGTCAAGATGATCGACGACGAGGGCAAGGTCTACGAGCGCTGGGACGAGGCCTGGGCCGGCGGCGGCGTCATCAACGAGCCGGTCTACTACCCGGGCGAGGCGATGTTCGCCCTCGCGCTGTACTACGAGCAGACCGGGGAGACGAAGTGGCTGGAGGCCGCCAAGGCGATCGGGCGCCGCCAGATCCCGTACAGCCGCTCGTTCTGGGTCATCCCCGACCACTGGGTCATGCAGGCGCTGGACGTGCTCGACCGCGTGGATCCCGAGCAGTCCGACGAGTGGCGCAAGGGCGCGTACGCGATGGGCGCGCGCTACGTGCAGGACCAGGTCCACTCGCCGGGCTTCAGCATGAGTCCGGGACCCGCGCAGCGCTCGATCTACCCCGACTACCGGGGCGCCTACCGCCGCGTCCAGGAGGTCCCGCGCACCACCCGGGCCGCCAGCCGCGGTGAGGCGATCGGCGGCGTGGCCCGCATCGCGTGGCGCCACGGGGACCCGTCGGAGCACTGGGAGCGGTCCCTCATCGAGGGAGCCCGCCACTTGATGGAGCAGCAGTACGTGTCCGACAACAGCTTCTTCTTGCCGGATCCCGGCGAGGTGCGCGGCGCCATCCGTATGGGCATCGTGGACATGCACATCCGCATCGACAACAACCAGCACGGCGTGGTTGCGCTGGGCGCGGCGTTGGCCGCGATGAGGGAGCAAGCGAAGCGATGAGATCAGCCTGGATCGCAGCCACCGTGGCGCTGGTCGGCGTCGGGGCCCTCGCCGTCGCGGACGAGCCGGCCCGGGATGACCGTGGCTGGACCGCGGTCGAAGGTGGAGGAGTGGCCATCGGGCTGGCCGACGTGCTCAGTGGAGGTGGCCCCTACCGCGCCCCCGACTTGAACATCCCGCTCATCGGCTCGGGCGCCGCCGCCGCGGACCTGGACGAGCTCGTCGTCGGTCCGACGCTGCTGTTCTACTACTCGGCCTCGTGCCCCCACTGCCAGGAGGTGGCGCCGGAGGTCGCGCGGTTGGCCCAGCGGCTGGACGGCCAGGTCTCCGTCATCGGCATTGCGTCGGGCTCGAACAGCGGATCCGACGTTCGAGCATTCGAGAACGAGTACGACCTCAAGTTCCCGAATTGGCGTGACTTTACGCGCAAGTACGCCAGCGCCAACGAGATCGCATCGACCCCCACCGTGTTCCTCGTTCGACCTACCGAGGAGGGCTTCGAGACCCTCGCGGAGTACCGCCCCTTCCCTGGCGGCTTCGGGGTCGTGGCCGAGATTCAGGCCCGGGCGTTGCTCGGCGAGGATCCGTTCGGCGCGTTCGAGGAGGGCCACTACGCGGGCACCCAGGCCTGCGGTGCCTGCCACGTGCACGAGTACAGCTCCTGGGGGCTGACGCACCACTCCACCGCCTACTGGACGCTGTACGAGCGGGAGGAGGCGGAGAACCCCGAGTGCATCGCCTGCCACGTCGTCGGCTTCGGGAAGCCGTCCGGCTTCGAACTCGAGCAGTACCGCTCCGCCGTCGCCGACGTCGGCTGCGAGGCGTGCCACGGTCCTGCCGGCCCCCACGCCGGGGAGCGCAAGCCGGTCGCGACCGCCCGGGACGCCTGCGTCACCTGCCACGACGCGGATCACTCGATCCAGTTCACCGTGGACAAGGGGCTGCCCCACATCGACCACTTCCGCGCCGCTCCGATGAGCCCGGAGGCCTTCCGCGCCGCCCGGGAGGACGTGGTCCAGGGCCGCGCCGCCCGCCCCCTGCTGGCCTTCCCCGACGGCGCGAACCTGGGCAGCAAGGCCTGCGCCGAGTGCCACCCGGAGCAGACCGTGTCCTGGAAGAAGTCGCCTCACGCGGGTGCGCTCAAGACCCTGAAGGGGAAGGGCTCGCACAAGGACGTCGCCTGCGTTCGCTGCCATGCCGTCAAGAAGATCGACGATCCGGCCACGCCCAAGGACTTCCACGCGGGCGGGGTCGGCTGCGAGTCCTGCCACGGCCCCGGCGAACAGCACGTCGCCGCCAAGGGAGGCACCGAGAACATCGTCGGCCTCGGCGCGTCGTGCCCCGAGTGCGTCATCGAGGCGATCTGCACGCGCTGCCACACGCCGGAGCAGGACAACGACTGGAACCTGAAGGAAGCCCTCCCGAAGGTGGGCCACTAGCTCAGGAGGCGAGCTCCGCGAGGAACGCCTTCGTCGGCTCCCAGACGTTCTTGGGCGATCGCAGCCCCGCCACGACCCCCATGTGCCCGCCGGGGACCTCCCGGAAGCGCACATCCGCGCTGCCCAGGCAGGTCAGCGCGGCGCGGGCGGCCTGCACCGGGACGATCTTGTCGTTGGTGCCGGCGAACGCGAGCACCGGGCACGTGATGTCCTTCAGATCGGCGCTGTGTCCGCCGAACTCCATCGTGCCGTCCCGGAGCCGGTTCTCCTTCATGAACTCCTTGAGGAACTGACGGAAAGCCTCCTGGGGGTAGTCGAGAAACCCGCCCACCCAGGCCTCGATCGACTCGTGGCCCCGAACCCACTCGTCGTCCCACATGTTCATGAAGAGATCGGCCTTCTTCGTGATCGAGCGGAGCGGGGTCATCAGCTTGAAGGCGGAGGAGCTGACCTTGCCGGGCACGTTGCCCATCATCGAGGCGAGGGTGTCGACTTGGCCGTGGGCGATGCGCGACAGGAAGCTCAGCGCGCCCATCTTGGCGGAGTCGATGGGGGAGCCGACGGTGACGATGCCGACCGGCGGAGTGCGGTCTCCCGCGTGCGCGGCCGTGACCATGAGCGCGAACAGCCCGCCCATGCAGTAGCCCACCATCGCGTACTCGCTGCGTCCGCTGTGCTCGGCCATGGCGTCGATGACCTTGGGGAGCCAGTCCAGCACGTAGGTGTCGATGTTGACGGTGCTGTCGTCGGCGTCGGGGCTGCCGAAATCGACGATGTAGGGGTGGAACCCGGCCGCTCGCAGCATCCCGACGAAGGTGTGCCCCTCGCGGAGGTCGTACACCAGCGGTTGGATCATCAGGGGCGGGATGAACAGGACCGGAAGCCCCCGACCCTGCCCCGCGCCGCCAGAAGTGCGACCAAATCCGATGTCTTCGGCGGGACCCGGCGGGTACGATCGGAGGAGCAGTTTGTCCTCTTCGAAGACGATGTCGTACGGTTCGGGTTCCACGACGTCCGTCGGATCGGACATGAAGTAGTCGAGTCCGTTGATGAATCTGAGGACGGTTCGCTCACTCGCCAGACGTGCCCGCCGGCCGCCACGTCTGATCAAGCCCTTGCCCATTGCTCCAGCTTAGCGCAAGGTGGCGTCGCCATGATGCCGCCACACGTCACGTCCATCGAAACCGCCTCTCAGAAACTCCTGGTCCACGGTTGGTCTCTGACCGATGCCGACTGGGAAGAGGAGCTCACCCTGCTCGACCTCGAAGAGGGCGGCTACGTCGACTTCAAGGTCGACGTCGACGACGAGTGGGTGGGTGAAGGCACAAACCCTGGCTCGATGCAGGTCAAGTGCATCGCCGAGGTGAAGCCCGCCGAGCTCTGCGCCGGCCGCAAGTACCGCATCGAGGTGCTCGGCGAGTCCGTCGAATTCGACGGCTGGGACGCCTAGCTCCCGAGGAACTCAGCCATCCCCTGCAGCACTTCGTGCAAGGGGGATGAGACTGTGCGCACGCCGGGCGGAAGCGAGTCCAGGAACCGCTGCCCGTAGCGCTTGCGCAGCACCCGCGTGTCGAGCACGAGCACGACCCCGCGATCGGTGCGATGGCGGATCAGCCGCCCAAACCCCTGCCTGAACTTCAGCACCGCCTGCGGCACCGCCAGATCGCGGAACGCGTCGCCTCCCAGCCGTTCGATCCGCTCGGCCCGCGCCTGCTGGATGGGCTCGCTGGGCACCCGGAACGGCAGCTTGGGGATGACCACGCAGGAGAGCGCTTCGCCCCGCACGTCCACGCCCTCCCAGAAGCTGTCGGTGCCGAACAGGGCCGCCCGCTGGGACCGGCGGAAGAGGTCCAGCAGCCGATCGCGGGGCAGCTCGCCCTGCCGCAGCAGGCTGTAGTCGCGACCGAGCCGACGGCTCACCGCGCCCGCCACCTGGTGGAGCATCTTGTATGACGTGAACAGCACGAAGGTGCGGCCGTCAGCGACCCGGATCGCCTCGGAGACGGCTTCCACCACGGCGGAGTGGTACTGCCGGTCCCGGGGCTCGGGGATGTCCCGCGGGACCGCGAAGAAGACCTGGGTGGCGTAGTCGAACGGGGACGCGATCTGGCCGGTGCCGAGCCGGTGCTGCAGATCTTCGGCGTCCAGCCCCGTGCGCGTGGCGAAGTGGCCGAAGCTCCCCGCCACCGACAGCGTCGCCGAGGTCATCGTCACGGACCGGGGGCCGTCCAGGATGAGCTCCCGGACCACCGAGGCGGCGTCGACCGGCCGGAGCTTCAGGCGCGGGCTGAGCTGCCCGTCGCGGCTGCGGCTGACCTCCGCCCAGCGCACGGAGTCCGCGTCGGGCTGAAGCATCATCCCCAGCGAGCCCGCCGCGTCCGTGAGCCGCCGGCCGACGGACCGCAGGTCCTGCCCGACCTGGAGGTACCGGTGCTTGAACGGGTCCGGCATCTCCTTCATCTCTTCGCCGACCTGGTGCACGCGGCGCGCGACCTGGGACAGGCCGTCGGACATCGCTCGGAGCCGGTCGGACAGGAGGCCGAAGAGGCCGGGGCGGGACTGCTCCAGGTCGTCCACGAGGCGCATCGACCAGCTGCGTCGTCCGTCGTCGTCGGTGCCTCCGGCGGCGTCCATGATCGCTTCGCAGATGTCCTCGAGGTGCAGCCGCAGGCTCGTCCGCACGCCCTCGACGGTCATGAGCAGGGAGTCGGTCGCCTCGGCGAGGTTCATCGCCTCGTCGGAGCTGTCGATCTCGTCCGCGAGCCCCTCCTTGAGTCGGATCGCGAGCCCCTTGCGCCGGCCCTTGGTCGGGCGGATCCGGCCCAGGTGGCGCATCAACCCGCGACCGGTCACGTCCCGCCCCGCGAAGTCCGTGGCGACGTCCTCGATGTGGTGCGCCTCGTCCAGCACCACGTGCTCGTACTTGGGGAGCAGTCCGCCGGCGACGCCGTCCTTGCGAAGCGACAGATCGGCCAGCAGCAGGTGGTGGTTGGCCAGCAGCAGGTGCGCCTTCGCCGCCCGGCGCCGGGACTGGTAGTAGAAGCACTCGTCGTAGTGGGGGCAGCGGACCCGCAGCGTGTGCTCCGTGGAGCTCTGCACGAGCTCCCACAGGTCCCGGTCGGGCACGAACGGCAGGTCGTCCAGGTCCCCTTCCCTCGTGATCCGGGCCCAGTCCCGCACGTCCGTGAGGAAGCGCTGCTCGGCGGCGTCGGGGCTGGCGTTGCTGCTGAGCTCGTCCAGCCGTGACCCGAGCTTGCGGCGGCACAGGTAGTTGCCCCGCCCCTTGAGGATCGCCACCTGCAGGTCCGGGTACAGCTTCCGCAGCATCGGCACTTCGTTCTCGAGCAGTTGCTGCTGGAGGTGCCGGGTGCGGGTCGCCACCGCCACCCGCTCGCCGTTGGCCAGCGATCGCATCGCCGCGGGGGCGAGGTAGGCGAGGCTCTTGCCGGTGCCCGTGCCGGCCTCCACGACCAGGAGGCGGTCCTTGTTGAGCGTGTCCGCCACCTGCTTGGCCATGTCGACCTGGCCCGGCCGGGGCTCGTAGCCCTGCACGAGGTCCGGCAGCGCGCCGGTGGAGGTGAAGACCGAGTCGACGGCGGCGGCTTCGACGGGGCGGATGTGCTCGCGCACCGGCTCGACGACGACGTAGACCGCCTGCGCGGTGTTGTCGACGATGAAGAAGCCGATCCCCTCCTGCCCATAGTGCGACGCGAGGGCGAGGTCGGGCTCGGACGGGATGAGCCGGCCCGATGGGTGGTTGTGGATGACGACGTCGCCGTGGCGGCCGACCTGCATCAAGGCGGGCACGGCGGTCTTGTGGCCGCGGCAGTGCACGGTGATCTCGTCGATGGGGCCGGTGGGGCCGGGCCGGCCTACGAAGAACACCTCGTTGCCCCCGGCCTCCTCGATCGCCGCGCCGATGTCGTGGCGCGCGCGAGGGGTCAGGTATCGCTCAATGGATCTCGGTCCGCCGCTCAACCGGCCGAGGCGGTCGAGGCGGGCTCGGCGCGGCAGGTGTTCAGCGCGATGTTCATCTTCTCGAGGAAGCGATCGGCGGGCTCGAAGCCCTTGAGCGTGAGCTCCTTGACCACGTCGCCCTCGGGGCAGAGGAAGTAGACGGCGGGCAGCCCCTTGATGCCGTACTCCTTCTTGAGCTCGACGAACTCGGGGGTGTCGGTGGTGCCGTCGATCATGACCGTCTCGAACTCGTCGGCGCACTGCAGCACGGCGGCGTCGGTGTAGGTCTTGTGCTCCAGCTCCTTGCAGGCGGCGCACCAGTCGGCGGTGAAGTCGAGGATGACGGGCCGGCCCTCGGTCTTGGCCGAGCTCAGCGTCGCCTGGTACTGGTCGCTCCAGGTGATCGCCTCGTGCTCCTTCTCGGGCGCGAACAGCAGGAACAGACCGACGCCCAGGGCGAGCACGCCGCCCACGGCGCGGGCAAGGTTCCGGTTCTCGCCGAGCACGTCCTTCTCACCGGCGACGACCCACGCGCCGCCGATGACGGTCACGGTCCAGGCCACGGTCATGAGGAGGTCGGCCCAGCCCAGCTCGGTGCCGCCGGCGCTGATCACGTTGATCATCTGGCCCACGTAATAGAGCGTCGCGCCCACGAGGATGACGCCGAAGACGTGCTTGACCGTCTCCATCCAGGCGCCCGAGCGGGGCAGCGAACCGGCGAAGGTGCCGACCGCGAGGAAGAGCATGCCGAGGCCCAGGCTGTACGTGAGCATCAGCACCGCGGAGGGGACCAGCCCCCAGCCGTTGGTGCCGATGACGGCCAGCAGCATGAGCACGATGGGGCCGGTGCAGGGGGCCGCGACGATGCCCGCCACCGTTCCGACGACGAACGCGCCGACGTAGCCGCCGCCGCCGCCGGCCATGGAAGCGCGGTTGGTCAGCGCCGACGGCAGGCCGAACTCGTAGACCCCGAACATGGACAGGGCGAGGGCGAACAAGACGGTGCCGACTCCGCCGAGCACCCAGGGGTTCTGCAGCGCGGAGCCGAACATGCCGGAGCTGCCGGCCGCGGCGACCCCGAGCACGGTGTAGGTAGCGGCGATGCCGCCCACGTAGACACACGCGAGGCTGAACGACTTGGCCTTGCCCTGGTCGGCGTTGGCACCGATGACGGACACCGTGATCGGGATCATCGGGTAGACGCAGGGGGTCAGCGACGAGGCGACCCCACCGAGGAAGACCAGCAGCAGGAACAGCGCGCCAGGGCCCGAGGCGCCGGCGGTGCTCTGGGCGGCGAGCTTGCCCTCGAGCCAGGCCGTGACCCTGGCGACGACTCCGGCCGAACCTCCGGCCTCGCCGGCGCAGTTGTCGGAGGCGGCGTCGGAGCTGCCGAGGCTGCGGGCCGCGGGTGCGGGGGCGGGGGTGACGATCGCGGCGTCGGCCACGGTCGGGGCGTCGACGGCCTCGGGGGTGTCGACGGCGGGGGGAGCCTCGGCCGGGTCCCCGGCGGACTCATCGGGGTCGGCGGCGGCGGTGGCGCCACCCACGACCACGTCGCAGGTCAGGTCCTGGTTCTCGGGGAAGAGGCAGTAGTTCTCGGGCTTGTTGCAGCCCTGGAGGCGCGCGTTGAAGGCCACCACGTGGCTCCCCGCGGCGGCGTCGGCGGGCACCGTGATGGGCACCTCGACGCGGAAGTTGTGGCTGAAGATCTCACGGTCCTGCTCGGAGACCTTGTCGAACTTGACCTTGCCCTTGGGGAAGACGGCCTCGCCCGCGGTCAGGCCGGCGACCTCGTTCACCGTCACCGACGACATGTCGCGGTAGATGAAGAATTCCTCGGAGAAGACCTGGTACTCCACCGCCACGGACGTGGTCGCGCCGGGGGCCACGGGCGCTGTGGGGCATGCCGCTTGGGTGCCGAAGGGATCGTCCTTGTCGACGGCCCCAGCGGGGGCGGCGAGCAGGAGCGTGGGTACGACCAGGAGCAGGAGACGGGGGGTCATGACGGTCATGTCTAGACCAACACCCCCTTCGTAACAACCATCCCCTATTCTCCGCCGCCGTGGATGTAGCCGTCGTCATCCCCGCCTTGAACGAGGCGGACAACGTTCCGGACCTCGTCGCGGGCGTGCGTACGGCGCTTCCCGACGCCGAAATCGTGCTCGTGGACAACGGCTCGACGGATGGAACGGCGGCCTCGGCGGCTTCGGTCGGAGCGACCGTTCTTTCTGAGCCGAACCGCGGATACGGGTCGGCCTGCCAGCGCGGGATCCGCTACCTCGAGGCCCGCGATCCCCGGCCGGACGTGATGATCATCCTGGACGCCGATCGCGCCGACGATCCCGGGTTCCTGGTGGGGTTCGTGGACCGAATCGCGCGGGACCAGACGGACTTCGTGCTGTCGAGCCGCACCCGCTGGGGCGCGGATCCGGGGGCGATGACGTGGGTTCAGCTCGGCGGAAACCTGCTCCAGACGATCGCGATCAACACCCGCTTCGGCACCCACCTCACGGACATGGGCCCGATGCGGGCGATCCGCTTCGATCGCCTGCTCGAGCTCCAGATGAGCGATCCCACCTGGGGCTGGAACGTGGAGATGGCCTGCAAGGCGGCCCGCCAGGGGCTGCGGATCGTCGAAGTCCCCGTGACCTACCGGGCGCGGCAGGCGGGCACGTCGAAGATCAGCGGCTCCCTGAAGGGCGCCGCGCGCGCGGGCACGAGGATCCTGCAGGCGCTGTGGCAGTACGCGCGCTGACTGCTAACGTCCGCCGCCATGCCGCGTGGGATTCCCGACGACGTCCAAACGATTCACCTCATGGCCATCTGCGGCACCGGAATGGGTGCGTTCGCGGGCCTGCTCCAGGAGGCGGGCTACACCGTCCGCGGCAGCGACGCGGGGGTCTACCCGCCGATGTCGACGCAGCTGGAGCAACAGGGGATCGCCCTCATGGAGGGCTTCGGCCCCCAGAACCTCGAGCCGGCGCCTGATCTCGTCGTCGTCGGCAACGCGATCCGGAGGGTGAACCCGGAGAACGAGGCGATGCTCGCGGCGGATCTGCCCCACGCTTCCTTCCCGGAGACGCTGTCGGAGCTGTTCCTGAAGGATCGGCACCCCGTGGTCGTGGCCGGCACTCACGGCAAGACCACCACCTGCTCGCTGCTGGCGTGGACGCTGCACGCCCTCGGCACCGGCACCGGCTTCCTCGTGGGCGGCGTGCTGGAGAACTTCGGGCAGAACTTCCGCGTCGGCGACGTCGGCGCCCCGTTCGTGGTCGAGGGCGACGAGTACGACACCGCCTGGTTCGACAAGGTCCCCAAGTTCATCCACTACCGCCCGCGCACTGCGATCCTGACGTCGGTCGAGTTCGATCACGCCGACATCTACCGCGACCTCGATCACGTGCTCGAAGCCTTCGAGATGTTCACCACGATCATCCCCGAGGACGGCCTGCTGCTGGCCTGCGCCGACGGCGAGCACGTCGCCGGCGTGGCCGACCTGGCCCCCGGCACGGTCGAGTACTACTCCACCCGCGGCGCGCCCAACGCGACCTGGCAGGGCGGGGTCGTGAGCGCCGATCGCGACGGCATGACCTTCAGCGTGACCCGGGGCGGCGAGGAGGTGGGCACCTTCCGCAGCGCCCTGATCGGGGAGCACAACCTCGCCAACCTCGTCGGCGTGGTCGGCGTGCTCATCCACCACGGCCACGCACCGGCGGACATCAAAACGGCGTTGGCCTCCTACGAGGGCGTCAAGCGCCGCCAGACGGTGTTCGCCGAGCCGCGCGGCATCA
>PVBE011727001.1_pt1 | contig 13357 bp, 13 predicted proteins | sample 1631181 | NCBI WGS metagenome assembly PVBE01 (sample SAMN08397723, study PRJNA350692) | Marine metagenome, whole genome shotgun sequencing project. | isolation source: water | place: Pacific Ocean | collected 2012-04
AAAAAAGATCAAGAAAATGACCATCCAGAAGCGCCGCTTGAAACATCAACGCCAAGCGGCTTAACATCAAACCAAGATGAGCCAGATCCTCAGTTATCAAACAGGCTCAGGCGTCCCAATTGTTTTGATGACGGACAATATGGTGAAAGCCGGCAGGCCGGCCGCCATCTGGACCTGGACATCGACATCCAGGACCTTGATCCCCTGGAAGGTAACCGTGTTGACCCGTGCAACCATGAGGCGATTGTAGGCGGCGCGCGCGGCAGGCGCCAGTCCCCTCTATCGTGCGTGTCCGGCGCCTATGGGCTGGACAGGGTGCGCGCGGTTGTCTACATGACGGCTATCGTTCGGTTGGCGGAATTGGGGTCCGAATAAAATGACGCCGCAACATCCGGTTCGACTTTCGACGAAAAATTTACCGTGGCGCGAGCGGCTGATCGTGGCCCTCGATACACCCGATGCCGAGGAAGCGAGGAAGCTCGTCGGGCAATTGGGCGACGCGGTCGTGTTTTACAAAATAGGGCTGGAGCTGTTCATGGCCGGCGGCTATTTCGATCTTCTCGAATGGCTGCACGACAAAGGAAAAAAGGTTTTCGTGGATTTAAAGTTCTTCGACGTGCCCCAGACGGTTGGTTCCGCCGTTCGTCAATTGCAGGGCAAGGGGGCGGTATTCGCTACCGTCCATGGAAACGACCAAATTTTGAAGGCGGCCTGCGACCATAAGGACACCACCAAAATTCTGGCCGTGACCGTTTTGACGAGCCTTGATGACGGGGATTTGCGCGATCTTGGATTTCAGGTGGATGCGCGCCAATTGGTGCTTTCCAGGGCGCGCCGGGCCATGGAAATCGGCTGTGACGGCGTCATATCGTCGGGCTTGGAGGCGAGCGGGTTGAGGGACCAATTGGGACAAAATTTCTTGATCGTGTGTCCTGGGATCAGGCCCGTGGCAAACGCCGACGATCAAAAAAGAACCGTCGACGTGGAAGAAGCCTTCATGAACGGCGCCGATTACATCGTCGTCGGGCGCCCGATCCGCCAAGCCGACGATCCCCGACGGGCGGCCGAGACCATGCAGGCTAGAATACAAAAACTGTTCGAACCCGCGAGCTAACCTGTCACCGTATTTAAGTGGGCGGTTCGGGTGGGAAGCGGCGGATCATCCATACCAGCAAGATCAGGCCGGGTAGGGCGGCGAATGTCGTGACGATGAAAAAGGTAACCCAGTCGACGTGATCGGCGAGCCAGCCCGAAGAGGCCGACAACACGTCCCGGGCAAAGGCCATGAACGAACTTAGAAGCGCGTATTGGGTCGCCGTATAGGCCATGTTGCAAAGGCTGGAGAGATAGGCGACGAAGGCTGTCGTTCCCATGCCGCCGGTCAGGTTCTCCACCGCAATGGTCACCATCAGCATGGGCACGCTGTGACCGACCATGGCCTGTACCGCGAAGACTAGGTTGGAGGCCGCCATGAGAACGCCGGCGATCAACAGGCTGGTGCGGATCCCATAGCGGTACACAATGACGCCGCCGATCAGGCCGCCAACAATGGTGGCGCCCAGGCCGAAGACCTTGGAGACGGCGGCGATCTCGTTCTTGGTGAAGCCCATCTCGACGTAAAACGGGTTGGCCATGACGCCGAGATAGGCGTCACCCAGCTTATAGAGCATGATGAACAACAAGATGAACACCCAGCCGTCGCGCTTCATGAAATCGCTAAACGGCGCGACCACGGCGCCTTGCAGCCAGCCCCACCGGGCGCCGTCCCCGTTGCTCCCCGGCACGCCGCCGGCGGGTTCCTTGGGCTCGGGGCTGAGCAGAATGGTCACCAGGCCCACCACCACCATGGCGGCCATGATCGAATAGACCGCGTGCCAGCTCAGGACATCGGCCAGCGAAATGGCGCCGGCGCCGGCCATCAGCATGCCGACCCGATAGCCGTTGACGACCATAGCCGCCCCCGCCCCTTGCTGTTCTTCGGACAATATCTCGATGCGGTAAGCGTCGATGACGATGTCCTGGCTGGCCGAGCAAAAGGCAACGAGCACGGCCAAGACGGCGGTCAGGCCAGGCGTCAGCGACGGTGTCGTCGTCGCCAGGGCCAAGATGGCGGCCATCAGGGCGAGCTGGGTCGCTACCACCCAGGCGCGGCGCCGGCCAAGACGGGCGGCGAGGAAGGGGAAGGGCAGACGGTCGATCAGGGGTGCCCACAGGAACTTGAAGGTATAGGGCGTGCGCACGAGGGCGAAGATGCCGATCACGGTCTTCGAGATGCCCTCGTCCTTGAGCCACAGCGATAGGGTGGAAAAGACCAGCAATAGCGGCAGGCCGCTGGAGAAACCAAGGAACAGGACGGCCAGAACGCGGCGATCAAAATAGACCTTGGACGTTTCGATCCAGCCCTTGGCTTCGCTCACCCGCCTGCCCCCTTTATTACCAACTCTTCAACCTTAGCGATCACCCCATCGGCGTCAAGCTCTGCGACGCAGGGGTACATGCCGTCCCGGGCGGGCAGAACACAAGCCCCCAGGCAGCCCTCGCAGGGCATCGAATGGTAGAGGATGTGCGCGTTGGAGGGAGTGATGTCGGAGGCGTAGGGGACGATCTCGCCGACGAAAGCGGCGCTGGCCAGGCCCAGCGTCGGGGCGCCGACGGCCACCGCCAGGTGGAGAAGCGCCGTATCTACCGAAATCACCAGACGCGCCGCCCTGAGCATCGGTACCAGGGCCTCGAAAGTGGATGCATCGAAAGTAACCCTGGGCGGATCCAGGAGCCCGGCGAAGGAAGGGTTGCGCTCCATATCCCCCGGCGCGCCGGTAATGCGCACCCGCCAATCGCCGGGCAGCGCCCTGATGACGCGTTGGTAAAGGGCCGGCGGGCTTTGTTTGAGGGTCACCGCCGAGAAGGGCTGGATGAGGACCGTCGGCCGGTCGAGAACGGCTGCCGGTGCCAGGCGGTCTGTGGGCAGGCGCACCATCGGCGGCGGCTCCGGGCGGCGGGTCAGCCAATCGGCGAAGGCGGCCCACCGCACCACCTTGTCGAGAACAGGCGGGCCTGAGTCGAAGAGACGGTCGAAAAGGACCCGGTTACGTTTCAAGGCGCCGTCGTACTTGGCCCACGGACGTGCTTTCATGGCCACCGTTTCGGCGCCGCGACAGGCCCGGATCAGCGCCTCGTCAAGGTCGGGATGGCGCAGATAATCGGCGCTGACGACAAGGCGCGCGTTGGCCCGACCCAGGCGGCGCAGCGTTGAGAGGCGATAGGCCGGATGGCGGCGCAGGCGCCGGTGGTCGATAACATCCACTGTGACCTCGGGCGGAAACAGGAACGCCATCGCGGCGGCGTCATGACGCAGCACCACGCGGACCTCCTCGCCATTCTCGGCCAGGGCCTGAAACCGTGCCGCCACCAGGGCGAACAGAACCGTATCGCCGAGACTGCCGCTCGACACTACGACAACACCGCCCGGCGGTCCGTGTCGGCGGCCGAGGCCGGCAAGGCGGTCGATTAGGTTGATAAAGCGCGCCACGGCCGTCAAACCGACCGGGCCGGCGCCGCCTTCAGCAGGCCCGCCAGTTCGTCCCACACGAGCTCCTCGCCGATGGCGTCGACACAGGGGAAGACGTCGTACTTGCTGGCCCGTTTGTGACAGCGCCAAAAGCAATGGTAGCACTCCATGCGCTCATATGCGAACCGCGCGTTGGCCGGTGTCGCGGCCTCGGGATAGGGAACGAAGCCGCCGAAGTGGCCGCCGCCGACCACGACCACAGTCGGCGTGCCCAAGGCAATACTCAAGTGCGCCGGGCCGGTGTCGTTGCTGAGCACCGCCGCCGCGTGCTTCATCACGTCCATCAGGACCGGCAGCGTGGTGTGACCGATAAGGTTGATGACGCCGGCTTCCTCGGCCAGCGCGTGCAATCGGTCCGGGTCGGGCTTCTCCGTGGCACTTCCCACTAAGACGACCCGGTAGCCGTCGTCCAGCAAGCGCCGGGCAATGCCTGAGTAGGCTGAGAAGGGCCATCGCCGGCCGGGCTCGTTGCTGCCCGGGTTGAGGACAACGTAGGGTGCCCCGGCGTCGATCGGCGGAGCGGCTTCGCGCCACGCGATGCGGGGCGCCTCGGGTGCCAGTTCACGTCCGGCGAGGGCTGAGACGAAGCGGCTGTGGCGGATTACCTCGTGGGTTGGGTAATCGCCGGTGGCGATGATCTCGCTGGCCTGGCTCAGATAGTAGTTGAACTCGGACCGGGTCGGCTCGCTGATATAGGGCAGCGACACCACCTGGCGTGGGGCGGCAGACATCCAGACCAGGCTGTCCGCCATAAGGGCGCGTCGAAAATAGGAATCGCAAACAGCCACGGCGGGGGCCAGGCCGCGTACCCAAAGCGACACCCGAAATCGATACAGGGGCTTGCGGGCAAAGGCGTGTTCGTCAATGGCATGGACCCGGTAGTCGGCAAAGACCTCGTCGGCGACGGTGCCCCAACTGGCGCAGCCGAGTATGGTGATATCGGACTGCTCGACCCCGAAAACCATGGCGTAATGATCCAAGGTGCGGCGAAAGAGGACCATGTCCCCAATGCCGTCCATGCGCACGACAAGCAAGCCGCGGGGCCGTTTGAACACCGGCCAATGGCGCGCCATCAGGTCGAATGGGCGGAACATCCACCAACGCCGCCGCATGCCCGCGGGGAGCGCCCGCCAGAACCACGTTGAACGGAAGCGATGGCCGGGAACCGCCCGCTTCACGCCGGACGGAGTGTCAATGTCCGGGTTAGCCATCGCCGGGCCCGTCAGGAGGAGCCCAGTTCGCGGCGCACCAGTTCGTCCAGCGAAACCTCGGCGCGGGCGCCGAAGTGGCTGATCGCCTCGGCGGCGACAATGCCGCCGATGTGCGCCGAGGGGCCGAGGTCGAAGTCATGGGTGATGCCGAACAGGAAGCCCGCCGCATAGGCGTCGCCGGCGCCCGTGGTATCGACGACGTGTTCGATTGGCACGGCGTCGACGACGTGAACTTCGTCGCCGGAAATGACCACCGAGCCCTTGTCGCCGCGGGTCAAGGCGGCGATGCGGCAGTGGCCGCGCACGCGCTGCATGGCGTCGTCGAAGGTGTCGACTTGATAAAGGGATTTGATCTCTTCTTCGTTGGCGAACAAGACATCGACGTGGTCGTTCACCAGATCGCAAAAGTCGTCCCGGTGACGGTCGACGCAAAAAGGATCGGAGAGACTGAGCGCCACCGTCCTTCCGGCCTGGCGCACTATGGTTGCGGCCAGGATGAAGGCCTCCTTGGCACCCGGTGGATCCCACAGATAGCCTTCCAGGTAGGCCACCTTGGAGGCGGCGACAAGCTCATCGTCGATGTCGCCGGGCCCGAGCTCGACGCAGGCACCGAGATAGGTCTGCATGGTGCGCTGGGCGTCGGCGGTGACGAAGATGAGACATCGCGCTGTGCCCGCCCCACCCGTGGCGAGCAAGGTCTCGAAGGCGACGCCCAACGCCCGGATGTCGTGGCGGAAGATGGCGCCGAGCTGGTCGTCGTGTACCTTGCCGATGAAGGCGGTGGTGGCGCCAAGGGACGCCAGGCCGGCGATCGTGTTGGCGGCTGATCCGCCTGAACACTCGATGGCCGGCGCCATGGCATCGTAAAGGGCCTTGGCGGTGTCGGCGTCGATCAGGGTCATCGCCCCCTTGGCCAGGCCGTGCGCCGCCAAGAATTCCTCGTCGGAATGAGCCAGGACATCGACGATTGCATTGCCAATGCCGATGACGTCGTAGCGGGCCGCCATACTTGTCTCCCTGCCGTTGTGCGAAGCCCGGCAGTATACCGAGGGCGCTGGCCTGAGCAAGGGCGGGCCGATTGGATTTGCCCAGGGCGGCGGCGACGGGTAACAATGCCCTCCGTTCGACGCTAAGAGAGTGCAGGATCGCCGTGTTCGACGCCTACTTAAAATCCATCGGTCAGCTTTCCGACCCCGCCGTTCGCCGGGTCGCCTGGTTGAGCATCGGCGTCGCCGTCGCCGTCTTCGCAGCCCTTTGGACGGCAATCGGCGCCGTGCTCGCCAACACCGCTTTCTTCGAGCACGTTTGGCTTGAATGGGCAGTGGACGCGCTGGGCGGCGTGGCGACCTTGGTCCTCACCTGGCTCTTGTTTCCCGGTGCCATCAGTGCCGTCGTGGGCGTTCTGCTGGAGCGCGTCGCCGTCGCCGTCGAGGCCCGACACTATCCCCACTTGACACCGGTTTCAGGGGTTTCGACGTTGGCCGGTGTGGTCTCGGCGCTTCGTTTCCTGGCCGTGGTCGTGGTGGTTAATCTGGGGCTCATCGTGTTTCTTTTCCTGCCGCCGGTTTTCCCTTTTGTCTTCTATGGCGCGAACGGGTATCTTTTGAGCCGCGAGTATTTCGAGTTGGTTGCGCTCAGGCGTACTGATCGGGATACGGCGCGGTCATTGCGCCGCGCCCACCGGGGCACGCTCTTTGCTACGGGCGTGATTGCCGCGTTCGCACTGACCGTGCCGGTGGTCAACCTGCTGGCCCCGGTGGTGGTGACCGCCGCCATGGTCCACTTGTTCGAGACCTGGCGCGCTAATGGCGGCGGTGCGTGAGGAAGCGCCCGGCAACGCAGGCGAGAAGGAAAACATCATGTTCCGTCGAGACAAGGATGATGGAGACGATAATAAAGAGCCCGGTGACGATGGCGACAAAGACATCGGCACGCTACCCCTGAAGCCCTTTTCGACGCGCGGCTCTCATGGTCCCGCCAAGCCCGCGGTACAGCCCGGCACCGCGCGTGCCAACGTCCCCAGGCAGGTCTCCGAAATTCCCGGCGGACCACGGCGCACCGACCGCAACCGGCCTGGCCAGAGCGAGGGCAACAAGCTAACCGTCGGCCGCGACATTCGCCTCAAGGGTGAGATCACCGCGTGCGACAAATTGGTAGTCGAGGGCCGGGTCGAGGCCTCCCTTACCGATGCCCGTGTCATCGAAGTGGCGCCCACCGGCCATTACAAGGGTGACGCCCAGGTTGACGAGGCTGACATCAGCGGCCGTTTCGAGGGCCAACTGATCGCCCGCGATAAACTAACGGTGCGTACCGAAGGCCGCATCAGCGGCTCCATCCGCTACGGCAGAATCATCATCGAATCGGGGGGCGAGGTTTCGGGCGACATGCAGACCCTCGACGGCGCCGGCGATCCAGCGGACGACGGAAAGAAAAAGCCGGCCACCGGCACATCGTGACCAAGACCAAGAGCGCCGCCATTGGGGCGGCGGTTCTGACATGGGGGCTGGCCGCCTGCGGCTCGGCGCCGCCGCCGGTTGCCCCCGCGACAACAAACCCTGCAACACCGCTTGCCTCGACGAGTACGGCACCAACTCCCGTCACGCCGGCACCGGTCGAAGGCGCCCCTCGGCACCCGCCGCTGCCGTCCTTGGCGTTGGGGCCGCCCGCTTCCGAACCCCGTCCAGCCCCACCCATGGAGGATATGCCCGGCCCTGACAGCCTGATCGGTCTCACAGCGGACGCCGTCACGGCCGTGCTGGGGGCGCCCCAGTTTCGGCGCAGCGAAGCACCCGCCGAGGTCTGGCACTACCGCACCAAGACCTGCTTTTTGGATCTCTTCCTCTACCGGGACGGTGCGGCTTTCACGGTCACCCACATCGAGGCGCGAGGCCATGACGTCGCTGCCATCGGAAAAAAAGCCTGTTACCTGGGATTGCTGGTCGAGAAAAGCCGCGCCAAGGCTCTTTAACGGCACTTTCCCGTGCAAGCCGAAGAAGGCGGTGCTTACGCCGTGGTCTTGCCCTTGAAACGGCACAGATCGACCACCACGCAGGTCTCGCACAAAGGCTTGCGCGCCTTGCATGTATAACGCCCGTGCAGGATGAGCCAGTGGTGGGCGTGGCGTTTCCACTTGGGCGGGGTCCGCTTTACCAGACCCTTCTCGACCTCAAGCGGCGTCTTGCCGGGCGCCAGGCCGGTACGATTGGAGACACGGAAAATGTGGGTATCGACGGCGATGGTTTCCTCGCCGAAGGCGACGTTAAGCACCACGTTGGCTGTTTTGCGCCCGACCCCGGGCAGGCTTTCGAGCAAGGCTCGGTCGCGCGGTACTTCACTGTCGTGGTGTTCGATCAGCATGCGGCTCAGCGCGATAATGTTCTTGGCCTTGGTATTGTAGAGCCCGATGGTCTTGATGGTGCGGCGCAGCTTGGCTTCGCCGAGCGCGGCCATTTCCTCTGGTGTCGATGCCTTGGCGAAAAGCGCCGGCGTGGCCTTGTTAACGCCGACATCGGTGGCCTGGGCCGACAGCACCACGGCGACTAGCAAGGTGAACGAATTGATGTATTCAAGCTCGGTCTTGGGTTCCGGGCTGTGTTCAGCAAGCCGGGCGTAGAAGGGGTCGATGTCGGCTTTTTTCATGGTTTTGATACTCCGGGTCCCTTTCAGGCGAAGCCAAGGACGTCGCGCATGGAGTAGCGACCCGCCGGCCTCTCTCGCGCCCACAGGGCGGCGCGAACGCCGCCCTGGGCATAAAGAGCGCGAGAAAAAGTGCGCTGGGTCAGCTCAATCCGTTCGCCCTGGCCGGCAAGAATGACCGTGTGATCGCCGGTCACGTCACCGCCCCGCGAGACGGCGAAGCCAATGTCGGAGGGGCGCCTGGGGCCGGTCTCTCCGTGGCGCACTGTGCGCGCCATTTGGCCGAAGTCCTGGCCTCGTTTTCGCGCCACCGACTGACCCAGCATGACCGCGGTGCCCGAGGGCGAGTCGACCTTGCCGCGATGGTGGATGTCGGTGATTTCAACATCGTAGCCGGAGCCGAGGACGGTGGCCGCCCGTTCGACCAAGGTCATCAGGAGGGTGACGCCAACGCTCATGTTGGGGGCCTGGACGACGACGGTTTCAAGGGCCGCGGCGTCGACCGCCGCGCGGTGCCCGCTGTCCAGCCCGGTGGTGCCGAGGATCAGGATCGTCCGGTGCCGGCCGGCGAGTTCCAGATGGCTTTTGGCAACCGCCGGATTCGTACAGTCGATGACCGCATCGGCGCTCTGGAAAAGGGTCTCGGGGTCGTCGCTCACCGTCAGACCTATCGCCTCCAGACCGGCCTGGGTCGCCACGTCCTTACCGATGGCAGCGCTTCCCGCTAAGTCGCATCCGCCGACCAGTTCGCAGTTGGGCGAAGACAAGACCTCGCATATCAAGAGCCGGCCCATGCGCCCGCCGCAGCCAGTCACGCCAATTTTCATTGGGGGTCGGATGTTCATGCCAAATCCAGGACGTCGGCCATGGAATAAAGACCTGGTGGCCGGCCCATGGCCCAGCGCGCCGCCGCGACGGCGCCCTTGGGATAAATGGCACGTGTTGATCCCCGGTGCGTCACCTCCAGGCGCTCGCCGGCGCCGGCGAAGATTACCGTGTGGATGACCGATAGATCGCCGCCGCTTACCGTGGCCAGGCCGATTGCGCCCTTCGGCCGCTTGCCGATTTCGCCGTGCCGCCCCCTTTGTTCGACCTGGTCGAGTGCCACGTCGCGTCCGGTAGCGGTGGCGCGGGCCAGGGCCAGGGTGGCGCCAGACGGCGCATCGACCTTGTGGCGGTGCTGCTGACCCAGGATTTCGATGTCGTAGTCGGTTCCGAGCGCCCGGGTGGCGCGTTCGGCCAGGGCGAGGACGACGTTCATGCCAAGAGAGGTGTTGGCCGGCTGGACGATGGCAGTCTTGGCCGCTGCCGCCGCGACCGTCGCTTGGTCCTCGTTCCCAATACCGGTGGTGCCGAGGACCAGGGGAATGGCGTGCCGGGCTGCTGCCTCGGCGCTCAACGGCGCGACCGAAGCGACGGAAAAGTCGATAACGACGTCGCAGGCGGCGAACATTGCCTTGCCATCCGCCGTAACCGCCAAGCCGGCCGGCGCCCTGCCGGCCAGTTCCGCCACATCGCGGCCGATGACGGTACTGTCCGCCCGCCCCGTGCCGCCACCCAAGGCGCAGCCTTCTGTGTGGACGACCTCTTGCACCAGCAGGCGGCCCAGACGGCCGCCGCAGCCGACGATCCCGATTATTATTGGCAGCGGATTACTCATGCCAGACCAAGAACGTCGCGCATGGAATAAAGGCCCGCCGGCTTGCCAACCGCCCAGCGCGCCGCCGCCACCGCGCCCTGGGTATAGATCGCCCTGGACGAGGCTTTGTGGGCGATCTCGACACGTTCTCCTGCACCGGCGAAAATGACGGTGTGTTCGCCCGGCGAGTCGCCGCCGCGCAGGACAGCGAATCCAATGGCACCGCTCGGCCTGGGCCCGATCTCTCCGTCGCGCTGGTAAACGGCGAGGTCTTTGAGTTCACCGCCGCGCCCCGCCGCTGCCGCGCGGCCCAGCGCCAGCGACGTGCCCGACGGTGCGTCAACTTTGTTGCGGTGAAATAATTCGACGATTTCGACGTCGTAGTCGTCGCCCAGGACGCCGGCGGTCTGCTCGGTCAGTTCCAGCATCAGGTTAACGCCGATGCTCATCGACGACGACTGCACGACGGCGGTGCGCTCCGCCGCCGCTTCGACGGCACCTTGCTGGGCGGAATCGAGACCCGAAGTTCCGTGCACCAATGCGACACCGTGGGCTGCCGCCAGTTCGGCGTGGCTGGGCGCCATGTCGGCCACCGAGAGGTCGATAACCGCGTCCGAATCCCGGAACAAGGCCTCGGCGTTGTCGGCGACGATAAGGCCCGACGGTTCGAGCCCCGCCTGTTCGGTTACGTCGCGACCGATGAGCGGGCTTCCCGGCCGCCCCGTGCCCCCACTAAGTGCGCAGCCCTCGGCGGCCATCACTTCCAAGACCAACGCCCGGCCCATGGTGCCGCCGCAACCGACAATGCCGATTTTCATGTACTGACCTCCCCTTACATGTCGCCCGCCGGCGCGGTACCGGTGCCGTCCGGGCGTCCATTCCTTATTTCTTGACTGTTCGGGTAGCAGAGGTTGGGCGGTCCGGTCAATCGGACTCTTGAACTTACTCTTTCAGGTCCTCCCACAACTCCTTGACCTTGGTGAAGAAGCCATGGCTTTCGGGGCTGTACTGTTCGCTGCCGCCATCTTCTTCGAATTGGCGCAGTAAACCCTTTTGTTTCTTGTTCAAGTTGACCGGTGTTTCGACCGACGCCTGGACGAACATGTCACCGCGCGCCTTGCTGCGCAGGATGGCCATGCCTTTGCTCCTAAGGCGGAACTGATTGCCGCTCTGGGTACCGGCCGGAATGGTGACTCGCGCCCGTCCGCCGTCGACGGTGGGCACCTCTATGGCGCCGCCCAGCGCCGCCGTGGTGAACGCGATGGGGACGCGGCAATGGATATTGGCGCCGTCGCGCTGGAAGAGACGATGCGGCGCCACGGTCAGAAAGATATAGAGATCGCCCGCCGGGGCGCCGCGAACGCCCGCTTCTCCCTCGCCGGCGAGGCGGATGCGGGTGCCGTCCTCGACGCCGGCCGGAATGTTGACCGACAAGGTCTTCTCTTTGTGCGTCCGGCCGTTGCCGCTACAGGTCTTGCACGGATCGCGGATTACCTGGCCGACGCCCTGGCACGACGGGCAGGTACGCTCGACGGTGAAAAACCCCGATTGGGCCCGCACCCTGCCCTGTCCGTGGCAGGTCGGACAGGTTGCCGGTGCCGCCCCACCCGCCGAACCGGAACCTTTGCACGATCCGCACGGCACCGAGGTGGGAACGCGGATGCTCGCTTTCTTGCCGCTATAGGCATCGGCGAGGGAGACTTCCATGTTGTAGCGCAAGTCGGAACCGCGCGACGGTCCGCCGGAACCGCGCCGGCTACCGCCCTGACGGTTGCCGAAATCACCGAACATCTCGTCAAAAATGTCGGCGAACCCTGACGTAAATCCGCCCTCGAAGCCACCTCCGCCGGGCGCACCGGGTCCGCCTGCCTCGAAGGCGGCGTGGCCAAAGCGGTCATAGGCGGCGCGGCGCTGGTCGTCCTTCAGGACGTCGTAGGCCTCGTTGATTTCCTTGAACTTGCGGTCGTCGCCCTTGCCGTCGGTGTTGCGGTCGGGATGATGCTTCATGGCCAGCTTGCGGTACGATTTCTTGATCTCGTCCGCGCTGGCGTCCCGGGCTACGCCAAGGGAGTTGTAGTAGTCATCCTTGGCCATCAGAGGGGACTCGCGATAGTAAAGGGTCTCGGCGCCGGGCCGCCATCAAGGAGAACCACCATCATCGCTGGCCCTCGTTTCCCGCCGCCCGCGCCCGTTATTCGGCCTTCTTTTCTTTTTCCGGGTCGACTTCCTCGAAGTCGGCGTCCACGACATTGGGATCGTCGTCTCCGGCGCTATTGGCGGCGTCGCCCTCGGGCGCTTCGCCGTCCGGCGTATCGTCACCGCCGGTCTCGGCCTGTGCCGCTTGGGCGGCCTCCTCCTGGCTCTCCTTATAGATCGCCTCGCCAAGCTTCATGGAGGCCTGGGTAAGGGTCTCCGTCTTGGCCGTAATGGCGTCGAGGTCTTCGCTTTCCATAACTTCGCGCAATTGAGTTATGGCTTCTTCGATGTCCGACTTCTCGTTCTCGGCGACCTTGTCGCCGTATTCGGAGAGGTTCTTCTCGGTGGCGTGGATCAGCGCGTCGGCGTGGTTGCGCGCCTCGATCAGTTCGCGCCGGCCTTTGTCTTCGTCGGCGTGCTCCTCGGCCTCCTTGACCATCTTCTCAACCTCGGCGTCAGACAGGCCGCCAGACGCCTGGATGCGCACCTGCTGCTCCTTGCCCGTCGCCTTGTCCTTGGCCGAGACATTGACGATACCGTTGGCGTCGATGTCGAAGGTTACCTCGATCTGGGGCAGGCCGCGCGGTGATGGCGGAATGCCGATCAGGTCGAACTGGCCCAGCACTTTGTTGTCGGCGGCCATCTCGCGTTCGCCCTGGAAGACGCGGATGGTCACAGCGTTCTGGTTGTCTTCGGCGGTCGAGAAGACCTGGCTTTTGCGCGTCGGGATGGTGGTGTTGCGGTCGATGAGACGGGTGAAGACGCCACCCAAGGTTTCGATGCCGAGCGACAGCGGTGTCACGTCGAGCAATAGCACGTCCTTCACGTCGCCCTTCAAGACGCCGCCCTGGATGGCGGCGCCAAGCGCCACGACCTCGTCGGGGTTGACCCCCTTGTGGGGTTCGCGGCCAAAGAACGCCTTAACCGTCTCGATAACCTTGGGCATGCGGGTCATGCCGCCGACCAAGATCACCTCGTCGATCTCGCCGGCCGTAAGCCCGGCGTCCTTGAGCGCCGACTTGCACGGCCCGACGGTCTTTTCGATCAGGGATTCGACCAGGGCCTCCAACTTGGCCCGCGTCAGCTTGATGTTGAGATGCTTGGGCC
>PVBE012189800.1_pt1 | contig 13355 bp, 14 predicted proteins | sample 1631181 | NCBI WGS metagenome assembly PVBE01 (sample SAMN08397723, study PRJNA350692) | Marine metagenome, whole genome shotgun sequencing project. | isolation source: water | place: Pacific Ocean | collected 2012-04
AACCGTATCGCGGTGTTTTATCCCGATTGGTTACGTTTCGACGAAGCGTTGATTCCCACTAAGAGAAGTTCCCCGAACGCGATTGTTGCCGATGCCGCGGGGAATATCTGGTTCCTTGAATATCGCGCGAACAAGATCGGTGTTTTCAATCCGCGAACGGCAGTGTTTCACGAAGTCGACATCCCCAGTTTCAATAGCCTGCCGGGAGCCTTGGCAATCGATCATGAGCGTTCGGTGCTCTGGTTCAGTGAAGGGAGCACGGAGGCGAAACGCTTGGGTAGGCTGTCGATCGATCGGGCACTGGCGTATTCGGCCACTCGACGGGATGCGGAAATGCAAGGAGATGTCGCTAAAGAAGTACTGCGGGAGGACGTCGGGTCGCAGAAACTGTTGGCGTGGATAGGGGCGTTCGTTTTGATCGGTGCCCTCGCCGTGCTAGCCGGTCGGGCGCGGCGGTACGTCGGGGGATCAACGTGAAATCTATAGCGGAAAGCGCCCGTGTATAGAATTGCCATTATCGCGATTTTTTTCTCTTTCGCGCCTGTTTCGGCGTCATGGGCGACTACGCCGTTTCGCTCTTTCGAAGTACCTACCGCGTTTGCGGTACCCGTTAGGATCGACCTGGACAAGGCGGGCGCCGTCTGGTTCGTCGAGGCGAACACGAACAAACTCGGGCGTTTTCAGCCGGACCAGGAGACGTTCTCCGAGTACGATATTCCGACCCACGGGAGTTTCCCCTCGGACGTGGTGGTCGATGATGCGGGGAACGTTTGGTATACCCAACAAGATGCAAATCAGATCGGCGTTTTCGATCCGGCCACCCAATCGTTCCGAGAATACGATATTCCTACGATCGAGAGCTCGCCTTACCGGATCACGAAGGGCGCGGACGGCAACGTCTGGTTTACGGAATTCTATGGCAACAAGGTCGGGGTGTTCGATCCGAAGCTAGAAACTTTCAGCGAATATCCGATCCTGACGCCGGCCAGCCGCCCGGCCGGGATCGCTACCGACGCAAAAGGACGTGTTTGGTTCGTCGAGACCGAAGGCAACAAACTCGGTCGGTTGGACGCGAAGGACGGGTCGATGCACGAATACGAGATGCCGGAACCCTTCGAAGCGCCGGTCGATCTCGCTATCGACTCTTCGGGCGTGCTTTGGTTTGCCGGGCGTAAAGGCCGGGCGTTGACTTCGTTTGACCCGGAAGCCAAACGGTTCGAGTCCTTTTCCGTCCCCAATAGCGGCGTGATCGATAGCTTGACCGCCGAGGAAGACGGAAAAATATTTTTCACGCTCCGCCGTATCGGAAAGATCGGGGCGTTCGATCCCGCTAGTGGAGAGTTCCTGGAAGTCACCGCCGCGTTGGGCGACAGTCGACCCAAGGATATCGGCGTCGATCCCACCGGGGACATCTGGTTTTCTGATATCAAGAAGAATGCTTTATTCAAAGTGGATGGAAGTGCGGTGTCGAAGTTGTGGCCGCAATGAATCCATTGTTTTACTAGGAGGATACCGAAATGAAGAGTACCAAGCTTAGGGTATACATGGTCGCAGTGGTAAGTGTATTCGCTGTATGTGCGAACTCTTCTGCCGTGGCCGCTGAAAAAAGGTGTCGGGTACAGGGCAAAAAGGTAGAGTGCCCGGTTCAATCCGAGGAGGCTCTGTTGAAGGCGGCCGAAGCCTATGAAAACGAGGCTACGGACATGGCGGCCGGTAAGTCCGGCAGTACCTATGGCATTCAGCCGTTTGACTACCTGACGGGTGTAGGCAAAAGGACGGAGAAGACTACCCTTAACGAGGGCGAAAGCGGTTATGCGGGATCAAGGGGCAGGACGGAGCTTTGGGACCGAGTAAACAATGCCGCGGACGGCGAAGGGATCTACAATCAATGGACTCACAATTGGTCGCCCAAATTCGACGAGACGCTGGTAGCGGGCGCCGATCCGAATGAGGGGAAACAATGGTATTACGTCTACTGTATTACCTGCCACGGTTGGACGCTCCAGGGGAACGGACCTAGCGCCTATGTGTTGGATCCGGCGCCGAGAATATTGACCAAAGGCGACTACATGAACAAGAAGACGAACCTCGAGTTGTTTACGGTCATCAAAGGGGGCGGCGAAGCCGTATCACTGTCGTCGTCGATGCCGGCATGGGGTAACTTTCTTCAGGATCAGGACATCTGGAATGTCGTCGCCTGGATCAGGGCGATGGCCGATGTCGGACCACCCAAGACCCTCGAGGAGTATTTGAATCCCAAATCGACCTTCAAGCCGCTCGAGGGCGATGTGACTCCGCTCAACGCGGGCACGAGCGAAGACTTCAAGGACGAGCAGGAACTCTTGGAGACGGATCTGGCCGGACGCGGTTCTATCGAAGGAGGCGGATTCGTGGAAGGTGGGCTGAGGAAGGCTCCCGGCGACGTTTCCAAGAAGGTGAAAAGCGGTTATTGAAGACATCGCGTTGCCTATCCAGTCGGTATCCTGAAAGAATGACTCTCGCGGAGACGCAAGCCGCGCAAAGTGATGGATGACGGTTATTAAATTCATCTAAGATACTTGCATGGTGTCTTTGCGCCTTCGCGAGAGAACTGACGACGTTTATGGACGGGCATATTCTTCCTGATACAGCGGAACGGACGCCGGTGGCGCCGGTGCACGGCCAACGGCGGCCGCGAGCATGAAAATGCACTGGTGGCTGACCGGTGTCGTGGGCCTCATCGGCGCCGCGCTGGTCGGTATACTACTCATACCTAACCCCCTGAATGCGAGCGTCGTCAGCGAGGCTAAAGCCAGAGGATATCTGCGCTATACGGCCGAGGAAGCAACGGCGCTGGCCTATAGTAGATGCACGACCTGTCATAATGCCGAGAAGATGCTGCAGTACTGTTCTCGTTGTGGTCCGCCCTTCGTTGTCGTCGTACACGCGATGAGAAAATATGTGGAGCTGAGTAATCTCGCCGGACAGAAAGTCAAACCGTTTACCGATGCGGAGCTAGTCGCGATTGCGCAGGTTTGGAATGCGCTCGTAGGGAACTGGGAAGGCGACTGGAGGCGACAGGACATAGAGCAGTTGCTTGGCGATGACCGGGCACTGCTCGAACTGGCGGCAACCGAAGTGGGAAACCGGCCGATAGAGACGGCCTTAAGTGGTGACACAGCACCAGGCTCTTATAAAGAGATACAGTCCTTCGGTAGAGTCACCCAGTGATCGAAGTTGAAAACCTGACGAAGGACTACGGTCCGCACCGGGCTATTGACGACGTCAGTTTCCGCGTCGAAAAGGGCGAGATTCTGGGCCTGCTGGGCCCGAATGGTGCCGGAAAAACCACGATGATGCGGATCTTGACCTGCTTTTTCCCGCCGACCAAAGGCCGGGCGCTCGTAGCAGGCTTTGATTGTTTCGAGGATTCCCTGAAGGTACGCCAAAAGATCGGTTACTTGCCTGAGCGCGTCCCGCTGTATGACGATATGAAGGTGCGCGACTATCTTGCTTTCGTATCGGGCATGAAAGGGGTGCGGTCCGGCGAAGTCGGTCGTTGTGTGGCCCGCGTGACCGATGATTTCGACCTCGCGGAGGTATCCGACAGGCTCGTCGGAACGCTGTCAAGAGGCTATCGTCAACGCGTGGGTCTCGCCCAGGCCGTCGTGAATGATCCGGAAGTTTTGATTCTCGATGAACCCACCGTTGGGCTCGATCCGAAGCAAATCCGGGAGATCAGAAAACTCATCAAGGAATTGGCCGGCAAGCATACCGTTATTTTGAGCACGCACATTCTTCCGGAAGTCACGCTGCTATGCGGCAGGGTGGCGATTATTAACCAAGGAAAACTCGTGGCCGTGGACGAGCCCGATAAGCTGGCGTCCGCGAACTCCCCGAGACTGTTCTTGCGCGTAGCGGGCGCCGCCGATGAGGTGGAGCGTGAACTCAGGACGTTGGATGGTGTAACGAGCGTCGACCGAGAGCAGGGCGGCGTCGAAGAGGCCAACGGATTTGTTGTCGAATTCGACGACGCACAACCTGTGAGGAAAGATATCCAGGCAATGGTTGTGCATCACGACTGGGACTTGGTGGAAATGCGTCCGATCGGAGTGACGCTCGAAGATATTTTCATCAAACTCGTAACGAAGGAAGAGGCATGAACATCAGAAGTGTCGGCCTCATTTTCCGCAAAGAATCGAACTCGTATTTTAGTTCCCTGATCGCCTATGTCGTGATCACGACATTTTTGTTGATTACCGGCTACTTTTTTTACAATCTTCTCGCGACGTTCTCGGTTGTAAGCTTTCAAGCACAAACGAATCCAATGTTAGCGAAGCAATATCAGCTTTTGAACGTCAACGAAACCGTAGTAAGACCATTGATCGGTAATATCAGCATCATTATGCTGTTAATGACGCCTCTCCTGACGATGCGACTTTTCTCCGAGGAGAAGAAGACCGGTACGATCGAATTGCTCCTGACCTATCCGGTAAGTGATATCGATGTGGTCGCCGGGAAGTTCCTGGCTTGTTTCGTTGTTTTCCTCACCATGATTCTGCTGACGGCTACGTATCCGATCCTCCTGATCTTCCTGGGCGAGCCGGAAGTCATTCCTATCATTACGGGATATTGTGGTCTCATTTTGCTGGGAGCCGCGTTCATCTCTTTGGGCATATTTACATCGTCGCTGAGCGAAAATCAGATAATTTCCGCATCGCTGTCTTTCGGCATGCTTTTCTTCTTCTGGCTGATGAGTTATTCGGTAGCTTTCGTCTCTGCGGGTTTTGGCCGGGTTCTTTCGTATCTCTCGATTAACGAGCATATCGCGAGTCTGGCGAAGGGAGTCGTCGATACGGAGGACGTGATCTTCTACTTTTGCTTTGTCATGTTGTTTTTGTTTCTTACTTTGCGGAGCCTGGAGTCCAAGAGGTGGCGGTAACGGAAGGTAAGGGGGGCTTCACGTTGCTGGGTCTTCTCGCCCCGGCTCTAATCGTGGCGGGGGGCATCGTCTACGCGGTAACGGGCGAGTTGGGCGCATTACCGATGGCCTTGATCTGGATCGGGCTGCTTCTGCTTCTTTTGTTCGCCTACGTTCGCTTCGGCGAAATCCGCCATTTCGTTTCGAAGCGCTCGACGAAGTACGCCCTGAACACGACGATCATGGCCGTGGTTTTCGTCATTATCGTGAGCCTGGTCGGTATCATGTCCGTTAGATACAAAGTAAGGATCGATTTGACTGCGGATCAAAGATACACGCTCTCGGCCCAGACTATCCGGATCCTGAACTCTTTGCCGGACGACGTGGAGGCGATCGCGTTCTACCGAAGCGACGAACGCACGCGTCAGGCTATGCACGATTTGTTGAAGGAATATTCCTACTATTCGACAAGGTTCAAATTCCGCTTCGTGGACCCGGACAAGAGTCCCGCCGAAGCCGTAAAATTCGGAGTAACTTCCTACCGCACGACCCTGATAAGGTACGGTGACAAGCAACAGGTCATCGGCACCGAGTCTGAGAGCCGTTTATCCAGTGCGCTGATCAAGCTTCTCAGCGACAGACAGAAAACCATTTACTTCGTCAAAGGGCATGGCGAGAAGCGTATCGACAGCATGCAGGCCGATGGTTACGGGGTCGCACGCGAAGCGATAGAGAAGGAAAACCACGAGGTAAGCGAGTTACTGTTGATGGCCGTTGATAAGGTCCCCGAGGACGCCGCCGTCTTGGTGATCGGCGGCCCGGAGAGCGCGCTGTTACCGGTCGAGCTGGACAAGATCACGGAATATGTCGCCGGGGGCGGCCGGGCGCTGTTCATGCTGGATCCGGGTAGCGGCGCCGACCTCTCTGGATACTTGAGCGGTTTCGGTTTCGAGGTAAGCGAAGATATCGTGATCGATAAACTCAGCCAGGTTTACGGCGCCAACTACCTCACGCCGGTCGTGGTTGAATACGAAAGCAGACACCCGATCACTCGAGAGTTTGAGCTGGCCACTTTCTTTCCCGCTGCCCGTTCGGTGGAGATAGACGAGGACCCGGCTAGAGGAAACTATAGTCTCGCCAAGACAAGCGCTAACAGTTGGACGATCACCGGCGCGCTCGACGAAGAGAATCTCAAATTCGACCCGAACAGACATCGCCGCGGACCTATCAGCATCGCGGCCGTCGCCGCGGTGGAAGTAGTCACATCGGACGGGGATGCCGGCGGCGACAAAAGCAGCCAAACGACCAAGTGGGGAAAACTCATCGTGACCGGAGATTCCGATTTTGCCAGTAACACACACATAAAACTGGCTGGGAACAAGGACTTTTTCCTAAACATGGTCAATTGGTTGGCGGACGTGAATATGCTGATATCCATAAGAACAAAAGAGCGTGGATTGACACCCATAATGATGACGGCGGCGCAGGGACGGCTCGTATTCTGGTTGTCGGTCGTGGTAATGCCGTCGCTAGTGATCGTGGCCGGCGTCGGGATGGTTTTCAGACGGACAAGATAAAGGTGTCGTCGCTGCGGTAGAATCTGCCGAAGTTTGGACTCCGGGCGCGCGTTTCTCACGAGGGGGCGTACCGCGGGCTACCGGTACTTTGGAGACACGATTGGGCGCAGAACAGAAATCGGAGAATTCGGATATGAAAACGGTCGTTATTGCTGCAAGTGAAATCGTACAAGCACCGCGTGCAGCTGACTCCTTGGCATCGAGCGCTTCCCGTGTTCGCCGTAGCCCGATCGCCCGGACGATACTCGTAACGTTGCTGGTGGTCGCGGGCCAGCTGTCGGCCGGAACAGGCGCGGTGGCTGAGGACATGGATACCTACTCGGTAAGCCAGGAAGCGTGGAGCGGAGGTATGCAGTCGGGGGCAGGCAATTACATGGGTAATTGCCTAGCCTGTCATGGCGCGACGGGCGGGGGTGACGGCCCGCTGGCCGACAGCCTCGGGGGAGACATCAAGCCCCGGAGCCTCGCCGATCCGAGTCTGCTCTCGGTACGGACCGACGCATTCCTCTTTGACGTCATAAAGAAAGGCGGAAAAAGCGTGGGGTTATCGGAATTGATGCCCGACTGGGGTGAAACTTTCGACGACGAGGCGATACGAAACCTCGTTCAATATATCAGAAACGATCTCTGCAAGTGTCAATACGAGGGCGCCGGCGGTCCATGACGGGGTAAAATGGGTATTCCGAAAGATGTTTCACTCTTATCGTTGCACCGGCGGCCGTCACCCCGGACTTGATCCGGGGTCCAGTCAAACAATATCCGCCTGCGGCGGACTTTTTCTACTGGATACCGGGTCAAGCCCGGTATGACGGTGATGATGTTTGACAACCGGCCTCTAATCCGAAACTCATCGATGTTTTGGAACGTGTATTTAGAAGAAACCCCGACGTTTTTCTTCTTCCTGCCAGAACGCGTCGATTGCAACAAATATATCCGCCATCTTGGCGGGTTCATGAGGAGGCGGGAAGCGGGCGTACAGTCTGGCGCGCGGGTCGACGACGAATATTGAAGAGTTGTGTGTTACGTCGTAGTCATCTGTCCCGTCTTCCCTATCAATCGTGTATAGCGCGCCCATTTGCCGGCTGAATGCGGTTACTTGTTCGGCGTCGCCCGTAACACCGGTAAAATCCGGGTGGAAATGGCCGACATAGTTTTTCAGTAATGTCGGATCGTCGCGCGCGGGATCGACGGAGACGAAGAACCCTTGAATTCTTGAAGATACATCGTCGCTTTTCTCCAGCACCTTGAACGTCATTCCCAGCGATGCCAGGGTGGCGGGGCAGACATCCGGGCAATGCGTATATCCAAAAAAAATGAAACTCCATTTCCCTTTCATCTGGCTTCGGTCAAGTATCAGGTCTCCGGAACCCGTCAATTTGAAGGCAGACAATTTCTTTGGTTCCCAGAACAGATAGTCCTCAATTTGCTCAGGCGGGCGTGATATTCTGTCAGAATTCTTTGTCCAACCGAAAAAGAGTGCTGCCGAAACGGCGACGAGGAATAGAACTGCTGCGGTCGTCGTCCGAGTCGCTGATTTTGCCATTATGATTGTGCTCCGTTCGGTTACCTATGCGCCGCGGCGAAGCGGGCACTGTAATGATGACACGACGGGCATTCGCCGGCACCCTGTGTTCGCGATCCCGAGACTCCTAAAGAACCGTTTTCGCGGCGATGCCTGGGAAGTGGAATTCGGCTTGCGCGGTACCGATAACAACGGAACGCCGGGCGTTCGGTAGCACGGAACTAGCGCATGAATCTCGTCAAAAAGACCATTTTCTGGATCCTTGTATTGACCGCCTTGGGCGGGGCCTTTCACTTTCTCGAGCAAGAGATGCAGAAAAAGCGAGAGGACGAAGCGGCCAGTTTGAAACTGCTTTCCTTCTCCGTTGGTGACGTCCAGGGATTTTGGGTGGCCGATAAGCGGGCAGGTCTCAGGATAGACGTTCTGCGCAAGCCGGACGGGTGGTACGTCATTCACCCGCTGGCCGCCAAAGGCGACGACGAAGCGATCGACAAGATGCTGCTAAATATCGTCGCGGGTCGGAAGGACGCGGTACTGTTTGCTCAGCCCGGACCGGAGAAGTTGCGGGAGCTTGGCTTGGACGCCCCAGGCATAGAAGTGGGGTTTACGGTTGCCGGCGCCGAAACGGTAGTCTCGTTCGGCGACAGCGGTCCCACACATAATGTCGCCTACGCTATGTTGCGGGGGGAGCCCACCGTATACCGCGTTCACGCGAGCGTGCGCGAAGAGGCGAATAAAGACGTCTACGCCCTCCGGGATAAGCGCCTTCTCGATATCGACCCGGTCAAGATGGGGCGCTTGGAGATAGAGAGAACGGGTGAGGAGAAGATCGTAGTCACACATGACAAGGGGAAATGGCTTACGCTCGAGCCAACGGTTGGGCTTGCCGAAATGGAAAAAGTGTTGGAGTTGTTGTTTGCAATAAAGAATGCGCGGATAAAGGGCTTTGCCGACGAGACCCCATCAGGCTTGGCGGCCTACGGCCTGTTGTCGCCGAACCTGGAAATCTCGATCTACGAGGGCGATGCACAAATCCCGCGAGTATTGTCAATTGGAGACAAGGACAGAATCAGGAGGGGGTATTTCGCGATCACGAATCAGGCGGAAAACGTGTTCATCGTCGGCGAGGATCTGGTAAACGCGCTGAAGACGAACATGGCGAAATGGGCTGCGGCGATCCGGCCTGATTAAAGACCGGCGAACCGGATTTGGTCAGGAATTCTCAACGGGCGCCAACAGAACTTCACGGAATTCGTTATCGCGTGAGTCGATCGGAACGTTTCCGGATTATAATCAACTAATCTGGTTAAAATGAGTTTTGGAGCGTTCATCAGGAGGGGCTGACGATGTTTGATCATTTCGCTCACGGAGCGACCAGGAACCGCCCGTACGCAACGCGTTCGTCATGGATCCTGCTGGCCGCGTTCTTTCTATCCCATAACCTTCATGCAACGGACCACGCGTATTCGGAGCAGTATTCGGTGGACGTTGACCCGTCAGCCAAGGAACTGGTCGGCGAGGAAACCTTTAACGACGTGATGGCATTTTTCCATGACGCCGAAAAAGCGATCGAAACAAAAGATCTCAATGGGCTCATGGATCTCTATTCAGCGAACTATACCAACGGAGAGCACGACAAAGTCGCAGCCGAGCGTATCTGGACGAGAATTTTTTCCGTATTCGATTCAATGGCGACGCACCACAATATGCGTTTTGTCAAAACGGCGCCCGAGACAACCGTCGTCATCGTCCGCTGTAGTGGTCTTCTCGTCGGGGTTCCGGATGGTGAGAAAGATCTCATTACGATCGATAACTGGAACCAGCAAGATCATGTGCTCATCAAGGAAGCCGGGAGATGGAAGCTTCTCGGAACTTATGGAAGAGAGCGCAAAAGGTTGTGGTTTGACAAACCTTTGCATCCGCTTTTCTAGACGGACAGTTTTCTGGGCGACGAAGTCATGGGGGTAGGTACGTCGTCGTTCGTCGGCAGTCGGGTAATGCGGAGGGCGCGCTGCAGACCACTATTCGGTGTCCTCGCTTGCGGCCCGTCGCGGTTGGCGGCCGTGATCATGCCCCTACTCCTACTCTGCGGCTGTTCCGACGAGAATTCGATTCCCGCCGCCCCTGTCGCGATCGACGAAACGGGCATTGTTGCATCGGTGCCTGCCCAAAGAGCGGAGGCGAAGCAGCGAGAACCGGAGGACGAGAGGCTTTTGCGGGTCGGCGTGATCGGTCCCGAGACGGGGCCGCAGGCGTCTTACGGTTTGAGCGTCGTCGAGGGTGCCGCCGCGGCGGCCAGACGAATCAACGGCGGAGGCGGGGTTAGCGGCCGTGAAATCGAGCTAGTACATTACGATAATGAGGGCGGCCCGGGCCTAACGCAGGCGATCATCAGGGACCTAATCGATCAACGCGTTGTTGCGATACTGTCTGCTCCTACTGGGTGGTCTACTTTCGCGCCCGTTCATATGGCTAACGAGTCGAACACGATCTTCATTTCTATAGGAGCGAGAAGACGCATTGGCAGAAGCGGCCCCTACGTTTTCCGCGCCGCGCTACCGGACGAAATCGCCACCGACGAAGTAGTTGAATACGCAACCGAGCGATTCGGTTACGTGGATTATGCGATGGTTACGTCTTCTACCTACGACTATTCACTGGACGTCAGCGCTTCATTCAAGCAGGCACTCGCCAGACATGGCAGGGCACTGAAGATCGAAGCCGACACCTACGATACCTATTCGGGGAAAAGTGACGTGGCGAAGGTCGTCGATACCATAACGAGCGATTCGACGAGCGTGCACGGCGTGATTTTTACCGGCGGCCCCATAGAAGGAATGCAACTCGCGCGCGCGTTGCGAGAAGCCGGTGCGAACATTCCGATCTTTGGTGGTGAGGATCTGTTCTCGTCACGCTATCTGGAAGGTGGAGATAGCGTCCGCGGAACCGTGGTTTATGCAACCTTCTCGCCGGACCGTAAATCGGACGAAATGGTCGAGTTTAGAAAACAATTGGGGGAGCATCGCCCCGATCGGTTTACCGCACTGGCCTATGATTGCTTCCTGTTACTGGCCCAAGCGATCGAACTCGCCGGAACGACCAAGAGTAGCAAAGTACGCGAAGCGCTTGTCGAGATCGACGACTTCGAAGGCGTGACCGGGAAGATGGATTTTGCCCCGGAAGGGACGCCGATAAAACATGCTTTTCTCCACGAGCTAAGAAAAGATGAGCGGGGCAGCCGTTTCGTTTTGCTGGAACCCGCACAATAATGACTCCACGCGGCCGACGGGCGGCAAGCACAAACCGCATCGAAACGGCCTTCGTGGGAATTTTCGGTTTAGGGAACCTCTGATTAATTCTGGGACAGTCGGATTTTGAACCCGAGGCGGCGTTCCACGAATTAGTCAGCGCTTTCCTAGACGAGCAATAGACCAAGAAAGAATGCCTTGTAGTAAACCATCAGGCCGCTGATACTCAGCAGGGCCGGGGCAAGCAGGATGGCGCCGCAGATATCTTTCAGCAATCGAGTATTGTTCGTAGCCGCCTCGCGCTTTCGAAGCAGCAAAATCAGAGCGATCCCGGTAACCACAAAAGACAGACTCATTCCCAGTCCGTACGAAAGCGCGAGGGCCCATCCGTTAAACGCCGTTCCAGGTCGCGTGGCCAGTCCCATGATTACTGACATGGTTGGCGTTATGCACGGCGAGTAAATCGCGGCAAAAGCGACCCCTATCGCCAGTGAAAGTGCGCTCGAAACAGACGGTCTGATCGTATCCTTCAGACGAGGAACGCGATCGGCAAGAATCAGGAATAAGCTGACCAACAGAATGACGACTCCGGAAACCAGGCGCAGGTTGCCGATGTTCATGACGAGTGCCCTACCGACCTCCAAGCCGGAAGCTATCAGCAGAGAATAGAACAGACTGAAACCCGCAACGTAACCGCCACACGGGATCAATACGTCACGGCGAATGCTCACTTCGGGATTTCCCGCTGCGTTCATCAGGTAAAGCCCGACGACGAATGCCATGAAGAACGGGCTGATTTGAAGAATACATACCTGCCAGACGGAGAAGAAGGAACTGAAGCCGCCCCAAAATGTCTCGAGAATCGTCATTCAGAGTATCTCTTCGATCCACTGATAGAAGTTGTCTTCCTCGTCCTTAATGTTGCCGTAAAACACCCGTTGGACGATGCGGTTTTTGTCGACAAAGACAGTCGTCGGCGGTGCGCGTACGCCGTAGTTTCTGGCGATTCGATTCCCCTTGTCGTAACCCGCAGAAAACGGAATGGCGCGGCTTTCGACGAAATTCGCAAACTTCTCTTTGGAATCCTGGATACCGACCATGATCAGCACCAGCCCCTCATCTTGATGGGCTTGATGTGCTTGCTTCATCATCGGTATCGATTCATTCGAACACGGGCACCAAGAAGACATGAATGTGATCGCGATACTTTTCCCCGAATGAAGATCCAGGCTGGTCGTCCCGCCACCGATCAAGTCTATGGTAAATGGCGGGGCTTTTTGGCCCTCTCGGAGAACGTTGCCGCCGTCTTGGGCGCACCCGGAAACGATCAATACCAACGAAAGGAGCGCCGAAAGTCCGCAACCCTTTCCGATAGCGTTCCCATGGAGGGCCCGGGCGCGCATTTTAGAACAGTTTGTCGATCTCATGTCTCAGCAACCGCTCGGTAACACTACCAGGATGAAGATAATTGGTAATACCCTGCTTATCGACAAATACCGTCGTGGGAAGTCCGTAGACGCCGTAGGCTTCCTGGACGTCGCCGGATAGATCAAGCCCGGCGGGGAAGCTAAGCATATGTTTTTCCATGAATTGTTTCGTTTTCTCTGCCTGGTCGCTAACTGCGACCGCCAACACTACGACGCTCTTTTGACGATATTCGCGATAAATCTTTTCGAGTATTGGGGCTTCTTCAATACAGGGAACGCACCAGGACGCAAAGAAGTTGATCAATACCGGTGTCCCCTTATGGTCGCTCAACCGGAAGTTGCCGCCGTCTAACAACTCTATTGCAAAGTCCGGCGCCGGTTGCCTGACCGTAGTTCTTTCTTCGCTACAACCCCCGTTGAGCAACAAAAAGATCCCCCAGATGACTAGGGCCTGTTTATCTTTCATGTACGCCTCTGCTGCGAGCCTGTTTGTGGCCCGGCAAGGCGGAGTGAGCGTAGTGTAGCCGAGCTACATGAGCGAGCGACAACACGGCCGGACGCAAACAGGGAGTTATTGTCAAATCTGGTGTTCAGGCAGTTGAATCAAGCGGCGACCTGATCGATCGTTGTCACCTCGATACCATCTTTAAATTCAACTCCAGTAATTACCTTCGCCAGGTA
>PVBE010307769.1_pt1 | contig 13354 bp, 7 predicted proteins | sample 1631181 | NCBI WGS metagenome assembly PVBE01 (sample SAMN08397723, study PRJNA350692) | Marine metagenome, whole genome shotgun sequencing project. | isolation source: water | place: Pacific Ocean | collected 2012-04
CCTCGATGCCCCGGCTCCTCCTTGTCGCAGGATGGTTTTGCCTCGTCGCGTGCGGTCCCAGCGGGCCGGCCGACGCGGACGGCGACGGCGTCCCCGACGCCACCGACTGCGCCCCCGACAACGCGGCCATCTACCCCGAAGCCGAGGACCCCTGGGGCGACGGCTTCGACCAGGACTGCGACGGGGCGGATGGGATCGACACGGACGGCGACGGCTGGGCCGCCAACGCCCCCGAGACCGATTGCGACGACGGCGACCCCGCCGTGAACCCCGGCAGCGACGACACGGTCGGCGACGGCGTCGACAACAACTGCGACGGCGCCGACGGCGTGGACGCCGACGGGGACGGCTTCGCCTCGATCGACAGCGGCGGCGACGACTGCGACGACGACGACTGGTTCACCGCCCCCGGCGCCAACGACTACGTCGGCGACGGCGGCGATCAGAACTGCGACGGCCTCGACGGCACCGACGCGGACGGCGACGGCCACGCCTCCGTCGACAGTCTCGGCGACGACTGCGACGACACCTCCCCCGCCGTCTACCCCGGGGCGGCCGAGCTCTGCGACGGTGTGGACACCGACTGCCTGCCCGACTCCACCGAGGTCGACGAGGACGGCGACGGCTGGTTCGTGTGCGCGGGCGACTGCAACGACGGGGACGCATCCGTGCACCCCGGGGCCATCGAGGAGTGCAACGAGGTCGACCAGGACTGCAACGGCGTGCCCCCCAGCGTCGACTCGGACGGTGACGGCCTCGCTCCCTGCGCAGGGGACTGCGACGACGGCGACCCGTCGGTGTTCCCCGGCGCCCCGGAGGCCTGCAACGGGGCCGACGACAACTGCGACAGCGTCGTCCCCGCGAACGAGAGCGACCTCGACGGGGACGGCTGGACCGGCTGCGGCGGCGACTGCGACGACGGCTCGGCGACCACGCACCCCGGCGCCTGGGGCGAGTCGGTCGGCGACGGGGTCGACAGCGACTGCGACGGGCAGGACGCCGCTGTGCTCCTCGGCGGGGCGTCGGCCGTCTTCGAAGGCACCGGCCCCATGAACATCTTCGGCGGCGCGGTGGCCCCCGCGGGGGACGTCGACAACGACGGGCTCGCCGATGTGCTCATCGCCGCCCCGGGCTCCAGCACCACCGGGCCCGGCTCCTTCACCGGAGGCCGCACGATGCTGTACCTGGGGGCCGATCTGGCCGCCCCGTCGGTCGCACCTCGCATCCTCAGCGACGCCCACGCCCAGATCCAGGGCGAGGAGGGGCTCGACTTCTCGGGGACCTCGATGACCGGCGTCGGCGACGTCGACGGCGACGGGCGCGACGACCTCGTCATCGGCGCCTTCGGCAACAACGAAGCCGGCCAGAACGCGGGCAAGGTCTACTTCGTCCCCGGCTCGGCACTGACGACCGGCGGCGTCCTCAACCTGGACGACGCCGCGGCCGCCACCCACGCCTGGACGGGCGCGGAGGAGGGGGACGAACTCGGCATCTCGGTCGCCGCCGCCGGCGACGTGGACGGCGACGGCCTCGCCGACTTCCTCATGGGAGCGCACCAGGCGGGGGGCTACGAGGGCCGCGCCTGGCTGGTGCTCGGGGCCACGCTCGGGAGCCCCGGTACCTCGTCCGTTTCCTCGGTCGGTCACCGCTTCGACGGGGAAGCCGCGGGCGACTTCGCGGGGACCTCGGTCGCGGGCGGCGGCGACGTCGACGGCGACGGCCGGGGAGACCTCCTGATCGGAGCCCCGTCGGCCGACGGCGGCGGGTTCGGCTCAGGCCGGGCCTACCTGTGGTTCGGCGCGAGCATCGGGGGGCCGGGGACCTACGACCTCGACGACGCCGATCGGATCTTCGAAGGAGTCGTCGACAACGAACAGGCCGGCGAGGTGGTGAGGTTCGCCGATGACCTCGACGGCGACGCACGTTCGGAGCTGCTGATCGGCAACCTCAGCGGCGACGCCGGCCTGCGGGTCGTGCTCAGCGAGGACCTCGGGAGCGGAACCACGGTGTCCCTGTCGTCCGCCGCGCTGCGGTTCCCGGGCGCCATCACGGGGCCCAACGGCGTCTCCAGCGACGTGGACGGGGATGGGCTGGCCGACCTGCTCGTGGGCTACCCCGACCAGGGCGCGGCGGGCGAGTTCGCGGTCTTCCTCGGCGCGGCGCTGCCGGGCTCGGGCGCGGTGTCATCCAGCAGCGCCGACTACCTCTGGGCCGGGGACGTGGCCGGCGACGACGCCGGCACCATGGCCGCTGGCGCGGGCGACGTGAACGGCGATGGGTACGACGACGTGCTGGTCGGCACCCACCGGCCCGGAGACTCTGCCGTGGTGGGGCAGGCGTACCTGCTGTTGGGTCCCGGGCAGTAGCGTCAGTCGCGATCGAGCGCGTCCAACTCCGCTTCAGCGGCCCGCCGCGCTTCGGCGTCTCGGCGGGCGCGCTCCCGCGCCGACGAACGCTCGGATTCGATCTCCGCGTGCGCCTCGGCCACGCTCATCGCGTCTCGATCCAACTCGGGAACGAGGCCGGGAGCGGCGGAGGCGGCTTTGCTTCGGACCGCCTGCCCGAAGGCGCCCGCGTCCGGTGAAACGACCCCGTCCAGGAGCGCTTCCCCCACCGTGGAGGCGCGGCCCGACGAGCGGAGCGTGGTGAGCACCCGGGTGGCGTGGTGGGCGACCGCGTGGGCGTCCCGCACGGGGCTGTCCAGCGGGGAGGCGACCCCCCGGATGTGGCCCGGCACGCCGGCGACGGTGCGCAGGGCGGGGTCGATGCTCGCGACCGATTCGGCGTCGACGTCCGCGGCCGCCGCGCGCGCCCCGAGGCCTGCGAGCACGCGGACCCCCAGCTCGATCGTGTCGTGCAGCTCGCGCGCCTGCGCCGCGAGGGCGCGCGCGTCTTCCATGCGCCGCTCCAGCACCGCGATGTCTCCGGCGAGGGCCCGGGCGGCCCGGTCTCGCTTGTCCTGGATCCCGTCGGCGTCGACGGACGACAGCATCGTCGCGATGAAGCCGCCACGGGTGCGTTCGTCGATCTGCCCGACCTCCTCGGCCCGCCGCTCGGCGTCCGCGGCTGCGTCCCGCAGCTCCTTGACCGCGTGGGGCACCCGCTCTCGCAGCCCATCCCGCTCACGCTCGGCGGCGCGGGTCACCTGGGACATGAAGAGGCGCAGGTGGTCGGGGTCGAAGGGCTGGTCCAGCAGGAGCAGCAGCTCACGGAGGGTCTTGGGGGTCATCTGAGCGGAGCCTAGCCGTACGAGACACCGTGCAGCAGGTACAGCAGGTTCAACCCGAGCCGGAACATCGGGTCGAACACGTCATCGAAGACCCGCCACGCGATGAGGATGCCGATGAGCCCGAGCATCGGGTTCCCCCACAGGAACCGCTGGTACTTCGGGATCACCGAATCCGGGAGCCCCAAGACGATCGCCGCGCTGCCATCCAGCGGCGGCACCGGCAGCAGGTTGAACACGAACAGCAGCAGGTTCAGCGCGAAGATCGAGCCGAGCAGGTAGGCGATCGGTTCCCAGAAGCTCTGCGTGCCTGCCATCGCGGTGGTGACCCCGGCGAACGCGACGGAGTCCGGGGAGTCGAACACCCCGGCGAAGAGGCCGATGTTGATGAGCACGGCGGCGACGATCACCAGGAGCAGGTTGGCGCCGGGACCCGCCAGCGCCATCCAGGCGGCCCGGCGGGGGTGCTTCTGAGCCCACTGAACGTTGTACGGCGCGCTCGCGAAGCCCAACGGCCAGCCCATCAGGATCACGGAGATGATCGGGATCACGATCATGCCCATCGGCTCGCGGCGGATGTGCGGCAGCGGGTCGAGGGTGACCTGGCCGCCCTCGTACGCGGTGCTGTCGCCGCCCTTCAGCGCCGCCCACGCGTGCGCCGCCTCGTGCAGCGTCGTCGAGAAGAGGAACACCATGTAGAAGACGAAGCCGTCCACCAGTTCGGTCATGGGGCTACCAGGGGTCCGCGAGCGCCTGGTCGAGGGCGTCGATCGCGAGGTTCGCGTGGGCGTAGCGGTCGGCGGGGTCCTTCTCCAGGAGCTTGTCCACGACCCGAGCCAGCGCCGGCGGCAGCGACTCGTCCAGGTCACGCAGGCTCGGGGCGGGCTCCCGCAGCACCTTGTGGAACAGCGACGCGATGTCCCGATCGTCGAAGGGCAGGACCCCGGTGAGGAGGCGGAACAGGACCACCCCCATCGCGTACAGGTCCGTCTGGGGAAGCACCCCCTGCTGGCCCCGCTTGAGCCGCTCGGGGGGGATGAAGCAGGGCGTGCCCACGACCCGCCCGGTGCGGGTCCAGGAGGCCGCGTCGGTCGACGTCTTGGCGATGCCGAAGTCCATCACCTTGAGGACCTGACCGCCCTCCAGCACGAAGAGGTTGCGCGGCTTGATGTCGCGGTGGACCACGTCCAGATCATGCGCGTGGCCGAGGCCGGCCATCGCCTGCTTGACCAGATCGACCGCGAGCGCCGGCTCCAACACGCCCCCCATGTCCTGGGTGAAGACCTCCAGGTCGGTCCCGCGCATGAGCTCCATCGTGAGGAAGTAGGCGCCCCTCCAGGTGCCGAACTCGAAGGTCGAGACGATGTTGGGGTGCGAGAGCTTCCGGGCGATCCGCATCTCCTGCTTGAACCGGCCGACGGCGTTGGGGTCGCGGGTCTCGTCCTTGAACAGCTTGAGGGCGACGGCCTCCTCGAGCTCGAGGTCCGTGGCCCGGAACACGACCGCGTAGCCGCCTTCGCCGATGGGGCCGTCGATGCGGAACCGGTTGGCGATGACCGAGCCGGGGTGGAGCGGCCACAGGCCGAGCTCCTGGCTCTTGGTCCGCAGGTCCTCCTGAACCTCCTTGTTCTGCTCGTCCGATCGCAAGTGCCAGGACGACGACGACGACGACACCTTGCCCGACAGCCACTCGCTGGAGCTCCAGGGAGGCTTCTCGGGGGTCGTCGGCGGAGCGGGGGCGGCCGGCAGCGCGGGGACCGGATCAGGAGGCGCCGGAACCTGTCGCTCGGACAGCACGCCAGGGTCGTGAAGCGCTTCGAACTCGGGGGCCGCGAGCCAGGCACTCTCCTCCTCGCCCATCACGAACTCCAGGGACTCCATCGACTCGTCCTCGGACATGTCCTCCTCGGCGGTGCGGAACGAGTCATCGAGGGAGTCGTCGAACGAGTCGTCCGCGATCTCGATCACCGCGGAGTTGCCCGCGGCGGGGTGCGGGATGAGCGCCCACAGGAAGCCGGGACGCCACGGGTTGTCGGAGATGGGGAGGCCCCGCAGGGCGAGGGCGGCGTCCTGCCGGCGCCCGAGCTTCTTGAGCAGATCGGAGGCCCGACCCAGCTTGCCGAGGTTGCAGTAGAGGCCGACGGCGCGCTCGTGGTGGCCGCATCGCTCGAAGCAGACGGCCGCCGAGAACGCCGCCTTGCGCTGCTCCTCCGTCAGCCGATCGACGGGGGTCTCCTCGCGCGGGAGCACGTACAGGTAGCAGTTGCCGGCTTCCTCGAAGCGGCGGTCGCGACTCAGCAGATCACCGGCCTCGCGGTAGCGGGCGTCGGCGACCAGTCGGTCGATGATGTACTCGCTGATGCCCCCCCCCTTTCAGCGCCTACCGGCCGTTCGGAACGTCAAAGGTACCGAGTTCGTTGAGCCCTGTGGTGGCATCCCACACTCCGGTGTTCGCGAGGCGGATCGAGTAGCGCACGTCGCCCTGCAGACCGGCGGCGGCGTCCGGGAGCCACAGCGCCAGGTCGTGGGACCCGGGGCCGATCCCGGTGAGGGCGCCGGTGACGGTGACCTCCGTGCCCGGAAGCCAGAAGCGCAGGTCGTCGGCCAGGGGGACCGCCGCGCCGCTCGCCCCATCGACCACGAGGTAGGCCGTGCGGGGGTTGTACAGCGCCCCCCAGCCGACGTTGGTGAGGGTCAGGCTGACCTCGACGTCCCCGTCGGAGTTGGCGACCGCCCCGCCCGCGGACAGCGCGTAGCGGTAGCCGATCGAGCGCTCGATCTCGTCGCGGCAGCCGCCATCGGTCCAGCTGTCGAGCACCTCCTGGCGGTACTCGTCGTTCATGTAGCTGGTGTGCAGCAGCTCCATCTCGGCGGTCGCCGAGGCGCACTCGGACCGGGGCGGGTTGGGGTTGCAGGTCTCGCCCCCGTGCAGCGTGTAGAGGGTCTCGGCGGCGGTGTAGCCGACCCAGGTGGCGACATCGTCCGAGGGGTAGGTCCCCCAGTCGTTGGGGCTGGCGAGGAAGCAGTCGTTGTGGTGGCCGACGCGGGCGTGATCGAGGCCGGTGTGGGCGTCGGCGGCGGCGAAGGGGACGTTGCCGTAGATGTCGTTCTTGTGGCCCGGCGTGCGGATCTGGACCATCCGGTCGGCGGGGACCGCCTCCAGCAAGGCATCGAGGATGTCGCCCTTCTGGGGCAGCAGGTTGTTGGTGCTGGTGTGCCACTCGCCCCACGCGCCGATGAAGCCCGCCTGCACCACCGCGATGACGTCGGCGTTGTCGGTCAGCAGCGGGGTCACTTGATCGATGTGAGTGATGACCCACGAGAACGGAGCGTCGGGCTCGCTGTCGGGGTACGGGCCGAAGTTGTAGGCGAACCGAAGGATGAGCTTCTTGCCGGCGGCGCGGGCGGCGTCGATACCGACCTGCACGTCGTCCAGGAAGGACTGGGGGATGTCGGATTCCCGGTAGTCGTCGAGGCGGACGTAGCTGAAGGTCAAGGTGTAGCCGTCGTAGAACCAGCCGCCGTCCACGAGCGAGGTGGTTCGGTAGAAGCCGCGCTCGGGGTTGTCGAAGATCGCGTCGGTCGAGGCGTAGGTCCAGGCCGTCGCGGCGCTGATCGGAGGGGCCGAGTCGTCGTCGTCGCCGGCCGAATCATCGTCGTCGGGAACGATGTCGTCATCGTCGGGGGCGATGTCGTCGTCGTCGGGGGCGATGTCATCGTCGTCGGGGGCGATGTCGTCGTCGTCGGGGGCGATGTCGTCGTCGTCGGCGACGGTGGAGTCGTCGTCGTCGTCAAGGCATCCGCTGAGACTGAACGCGAGACTGAACAGCAGGAGCAGCAACCACCGACGAGTCATATCCGAATTATCGCAGACCGCCCGTATGCTGCGCCCGTGCTGCGCCCCGCCCTGATGTTGATCTGCCTGCTCGGGGCCGTCCCCGCGGCAGCCGATCAGCCTTCCAGCGAGCGCCTTCCAGCGAGCGCCTTTCGGCGCTGGACGAGCGGGTGGAGGCGGACCCCACGGATGTCGATCTGAGGCTTCGCCGGGCCGAGTTCCGGGCCGAGGCGGGCCTGCCGATGCAGGCCTTCGAAGATCTCGCCGCCGTGGCCGCCGCCGACGCGGACGAGCCGCGCATGCTGCTCATCCGGGCGGAGCTTCACCTCACCCTGGGATCTCCGGACCTCGCCGTCGCCGACCTCGACCGACGCATCGCCCAGGCTCCCGCGAGCGCGCCCGCGCACGAGCTTCGAGGACAGCTCCGATCGGGCGCGGGGGATGCCGCCGGAGCCCTCGCCGCCGCCGAGGCCGCGTGGCAGGCCGGACCGACGCTGGACCGCACGGTCGTGCTCGCCCGCCGACTCGAGGCGGCGGGGAAGCCGGAGGCCGCCGCGGACGCTTGCATCGACGGCGCGGACCGCTTCGGCGGGGCGGTGGTGCTCCGCCTCGATGCGGCCGCCCGCCTCCAGGGACTCGGCCGCTATGACGACGCGCTCACCCAGGTCGATCTGCTGCTCGCGGCGTCTCCGGAACACCCCGACTGGCTGGTCCTTCGCGCCGACGTGCTCCTCGCCGCGGGCCGGCCCGCGAGCAGGCCCTCGTCCGGCTCGACGAACTCCTCGCTCTACGCCCCACCCCGATGCCCGAACCGGCCCAGATCCGGAGAATCGGGGGGAACCGACAGGCTTTGCGTACAGCATTGTCACACACGGACACGGGGCGTTCCTGGATGATCCAGGGCGCTTTGCCTATTCCTCTTCCCGTCAGCGACCAACCGCGTCGCCCTGGAGTCCGAACATGGCCAACGAACTTTCGATCATCCCGTTCCTTCGCTTCCTCGCGCTGAGCCTGTGCCTCGTGCCGGCCGTCGCTTGCTACGACAAGAGCGAGGTCTTCCAGCCCGCCGATGAGGACGAGGCCACGGACGTCGACTACGACGGCTCCGAGGATCCCTTCGCCAACGACGAAGAGGCCCTGGACGACGGCGCGGCCGACGAGGATGTCAACGCCGACGACGACACCGACACCGACACGGACGACATGCCCGCCGACGAGGACAACGAGGACGACTTCGAATGCGCCTTCGGCAAGAACGTCTCCGAGATGGCCACGGCCGACCACCTCGAGCTGGGCGCCTTCGAACACCTCATCGGCATCGACGCCCTGAACGACTTCGAGCTGGACCAGCTCCTGTACGGCACCGACATCTTCGACTGGTTCGACGCGGCCGGTGACCTCGACGCCTTCGTCGCGGAGCTCGACGGCGAGCGCGTCCTGATCCGCAACATTGAGCTGCCCTCCACGGGCCAGACCTTCACGCATCTCCGGTTCCACAGCCGGGACTTCGAGTACGGCTTCCTGTTCAGCGCAGACTCGCTTCGCCTCGTCGGTGCCGTCGACGAGGGAGCGATTCTGAGCTGTCAGGTCGCCCTCTAAAAAAGCATCGTGGGCTCGCCGGACTGACAACTTCGGCGAGGGACGGTCCGGCGGGCCCACGGCGTTTTCTTCAACAACCTAGACTCGGGGGCGATGGATTCATCGCCCCCGAGTCGCGTTCTGCTAACCGACGGCGTGTTGGACCTGCACGTGGGCGCCATCGAACGCGGCGGAACCCGTCTCCCCCTGACCACCCGCGAGCTGGAGCTGCTCCGCTACCTCGCCGCCCGCGAGGGCCAGGACGTCTCCCGGGACGACCTCCTCGTCGAGGTCTGGGAGTACGCGCCCGGGGTGCAGTCCCGCACCGTCGACACCACCGTCAAACGGCTCCGCAAGAAGCTGGAGGTCGACGCCTCCGATCCGCGCCACCTGCTCTCGGTCCACGGGGTCGGCTACCGCCTCGTCGCCAGTGCCGCCGAAGCCCCCGCACCGACCCGGACCTCCAACCTCCCCGACGACACCGACTCCTTCATCGGCCGTGCCGCCGAGCGGGCCGCCCTCGCCGACGCCCTCCAGCGGGGCGAGCAGCTGATCACGCTCCGCGGTCCCGGAGGCGTGGGCAAGAGCCGCCTCGCCCGGGAGTTCGCCCGTGAGCGCGCCGACCACGGCGACGCGGTCGTGCTCGTCGAACTCACCGCCGCCACCAACGAAGCCGACGTCCGCGCTGAACTGGGCTCCGCCCTCGGCCTCCGCGCGGCCCCTGACGACGACGCCGTCCGCGCCGCGATCTCTGAGCTCGTGCCGGCCCTCATCCTGCTGGACGACTGCGACGCAGTGCGCGAGATCGTTCGCGGCATGCTCCCCGCCTGGGCCAACCCCATCGTCGGCGCCACGCTGCTGGTGACCGGCCGGCAGGCCCTCGATCTCGGCCCCGAAGCCACCATCCAGATCGCCCCCCTGCCGGTTGAGGACGCCCTCGCCCTCTTCCGCGCCCGCACCGCCACCGCCATCGACGACGACGACGACGACGACGAGCTCCTCGAACGGCTCGTCGGTGAACTCGACCACCTCCCCCTCGCCATCGAGCTCGCCGCCGCACGCGCCGCCGTGCTGTCCCCGGCCGAGATCCTCGACCGCCTCGACCAGCGGTTCCGCCTCCTCGCCTCCCGGGGTCGCGACGGCCGCGCCGCCCGCCTCCGCGACACGATCGCCTGGTCCTGGGACCTGTTGGAGGAGGCCGAGCGCGAGGCCCTCATCGCCTGCGCCTCGTTCCGCGGCGGGTTCGATGTCAAAGCCGCCGAGACGGTCGTCGATCCCTCCGACCCCGACGTATGGGTGCTGGACCTGGTCGACTCGCTGGAGAGCAAGTCGCTGCTGCAGCGCCGCACCACCGGCGGCCGCTCTCGGTTCTTCCTCCTCAACGGCGTGCGCGTGTTCGCCACCGAGGCCGGCTCCGACGGTCCCTACGCCGCCGCCGTCGACCGGCACCGCACCTGGGCGGTCCGCACCGGGATTCACCTCCTCGCAGAGCTCGACGGCAAACCTACGCGCACGACGTGGGCGCGGCTGGAAGCGGAGCGCGCCAACCTCCAGGCCGCCTGGACGGGCGCCCCCGATGGGAACGATCGCGGAGAACTCGCGGTCGTCATCGGACGCATCTACGAGCGCGCGGGCTCGGCGCAGGTCGGGCTCGACACCCTCAACGCGACCCTGGCCGGAGCCGCGGATCTGACGCCCGCCGTCCAGGCCCGGCTCCTGCTCGTTCGGGCCTATCTGGCGCGGGCCCTGAACGCCCTCCCCGACGCCATCGCCGACGCCGAAGCGGCCGAAGCGGCGGCTCAGGCGTGCGACGACTCAGACACCTTCGTGCTCGCGGCCGTGCTTCAGGCCGAACTCGGCACCGATCTGGGCAAGGCCGACGAGGTGCTCGCCCACCTGGACCGCGCCAATGCCCGGGGTCCCGCGCCCGCCAGTCGCGCCCACTTCGAGCTGATGCTCCGCCGCGGCATGGTCCTGTTCCACGCCGGTGATGTCGACCAGGCGGACGCCATCGGCGAGGAGATGTTTGCCCTCGCCCGTCGCACCGGAAACCTCGACGCCGAGGGCGGAGCCCGCCGCCTCCTGGCCGCCGTCCGCCTCCGCCGCAGCCGGATTGCCGACTCCTGGGAGCAAGCGAACGCCGCCCAGGAGCTCTTCGCCGAACTCGGGGACCAGGTCAAAGAAGCCCTCGTCCTGGAGATCAAGGGCGTCATTCGGGCCTACAGCGGCGACCACCAGGCCGCCTCGCACTGGCACGGCCTCGCCGTTCAGGCCTACCGCCGGCTGGGGCGCCGCCACGAGCTCCCCCGGGCGCTCGGCAACCTCGCCCGCGATCTCCTTCACTGCGGAGACGAGTCCGAGGCCCGGCGGGTCGCCCTCGAAGCCATCGCCGCGTCCCGCGAGCAAGGAGCGCTCCGGCAGGAACTGGAAGCCCGGACGCTCGTCGGTACGGTCGCGCTGGCCGAGGGCCGGCTCGATGACGCTGTCGCCGCCTACTCCGATGCGGTCGAGCAGGCGCAAGCCGCCTCGCTGACGATCATGACCGGCATCGCCCAGGCCTGCCGGGCCATCGCTTTGCTCGTCTCGGGAAGGCTCGACGAGGCGCGAGACGCGAGCGACGCCGCCATCGCCGCCTCCAAGGCGGCAGGAGACCGGCTCGGCCTCACGTACCACGTAGCTACCCGCGCGGCCCTCGAAGCCGAAGCCGACCACGTGGACGAGGCGGAGTCCCTGCTCGCCCGCGCCATCTCCACCGCACCGCACGCCGGGATCGTCTGGCTGGAGCTGTGCACCGGGTTCGTCGCGGCCGCCCGCGTCCGCGCCGGCATCGACGTCGAAACCAACCGCAAAGCGTGGCAGGAAGCCGCGGACCACCCGCCCAACTCCGCGTTCGATCGCGCCTTCCGAGACCGGCTCCGCACCCGCCTTTGAGGGATTCGACTTGGGCGGACTCACACACCTCCGCTAACGTCGGTTTTCTCAGGGGCTCGGGAAAATCTTTGGAGACATGCATGCGCTTCGACCTTGGAAGTGGTCGCCCGCTTTGGATTGTCATCTTCGCCTCGATGATGTTGCTGCTCTCCGGTTGTCCGGAAGAGCCGCCCGGCGTCGACGACGACGACACGTCCACGACCGACGACGACGACACGTCCACGACCGACGACGACACGTCCGACGACGATGACTCCGCACCCGACGACGACGACGATGACTCCGCACCCGACGACGACGACTCCGCGCCCGACGACGACGACGATGACTCTGGGCCCGATGACGACGACGACGACGACGACGACGACTCAGCACCCGACGACGACGACGACGACGATGACGACGACAGCGCCCCCCTGGTGGAGGACTGCTCCGTCCCCGGCGACGAGGACCTCGACCTGCTCGCCGACTGCGAAGACGACGACTGCTTCGGCCCCGCCTGCCCCGAGGTCTGCGCCTCCGTCTTCGATGAGGACACCGACGGCCTGATCTCCTGCGACGACATCGACGACTGCGAGTACGACGCCGCCTGCCAGGTCGAGCTCCCCGACCTGTCCGCCCCGATGGTCACCATGGAGATCAGCCCCAAGGTCGTCTCCATCGGCGGCACCGTCACGATCGAGGTCACCTCCAGCGACGACATCGGCGTCACCACCGAGGCCCTCGACGTCAACGGCACCCCCGTCACCCTGATCGACGGCGTGGGCACCTACACGCCGTCCGCCTCCGGCTTCGAGGACGTCACGTTCGAGGTCCAGGACGCCCTCGGCAACGTCACCACCAAGACGCTGACCATCGTCGTCATCGATCCCCTCGACAACGTCGCCGGCCCCTACGGCGGGCTGACCTTCGGCCTGCACAACACGACCATCACGGAGGCCACCGACGTGGTCGCCTCCCTCGATGACGACTACGGCGACATCTACTGGACGCTGGAGTACGCCATCGCCGACTCGGGCGACTACATCCAGTTCTCCGACGGCTTCGGCGCCACCGTCGACGAGGTGCTCGGCACCATCGACCCGACCGTCATGCTCGACGGCTGGCACGACATCCGCCTCCAGGTCATCGACGAAGGCGGCAACATCGGCGAGCTGGTCTTCAACGTGCTCATCAAGTCCCCCCTCAAGGTGGGGAACATGACCATTGAGTTCACCGATCTCGAGGTCCCCATGTCGGGCATCCCGATCAAGCTGCGCCGCCGCTACGACAGCCGCCGCCGCGGCGAAGTGGGCGACTTCGGCTACGGCTGGAACCTGGACACCAAGTCCGTCCGCATCACCAAGAACCGCCCCGAAGGCGAGGGTTGGCAGGCGACCTACCAGTTCCTCTTCCCGCTGGGCTTCGTCTACCTCATCAGCAGCCCGCTGGAGCACAACGTCTCCATCGACTTCGGCTCGGGCCTCACGCGCGACTTCGCCTTCTACGTGAGCCCCACCGCGTCGCTGACCGGCTTCTTCACGCCGGCGACCGCGACGGGCGCGTTCTGGAGTGAATCCAGCGCCACCGGCACGACCATGATCGGAGGCGTCGGGGAACCGGCGTCCGTCTACCTCGACACCACCACCGGCAACCTCCTGGGAGGCATCACCGGCACGCTGTACGACATGCCGAGCTACCAGCTCGTGCTCGAGGACGGGACCATCCTCGTCGTCTCGGTGGAGAACGGCATCGAGGAGATCGTCGACCCCAACGGCAACAACATCGAGTTCACCGACACCGGC
>PVBE012805226.1_pt1 | contig 13352 bp, 7 predicted proteins | sample 1631181 | NCBI WGS metagenome assembly PVBE01 (sample SAMN08397723, study PRJNA350692) | Marine metagenome, whole genome shotgun sequencing project. | isolation source: water | place: Pacific Ocean | collected 2012-04
ACAAATTGGAGAGTTTAGTTTTGTCATAGGTGCTGAAGCACTTAATGCAAAAATACTTGATGAGAGTTTGTTTCAATTGATGATGAGTGCATCGCTAATTACGTTGTTACTCTCTCCATTTATAATTTCAACATCTCGACAAGTTGCAAAAAAGATAGACAACGCTCTAGGAGGGGATGGACCAATTAAGCATAGCGAAGAATCAAAAACATTATCTAATCATATAGTTGTCATTGGATATGGTGTTTCAGGCAGAAAGGTTGTTAGTGAGTTGCTTGAATCTGGGCATCAAGTTCTTGTTATTGATATGGGACCAGTGGGCGCGAACCAGGCAAAAGCAGACGGCGCATTTTCTATTTTAGGCAATGCACATCGCCGAGAGATACTGGAACATGCAGGAGTACGCACAGCGAAATTGCTTGTGTGTACATTGCCAGACCACCGAACCTCTGAACTATCAATTCAACAAATAAGAGCTTTTTCTTCATCCATCCCGATTATTGCAAGGGCTCGCTACTCAATTCATGCAACATCCTTGACACGGGCTGGAGCTGATGTTGTTGTAGACGAAGAATGCTGTGTAGGCCATGCAATTTCTAAAGAAACGTTACGACAAATTGGTCTATAGACCGGGCGCGAATCCTCGTCGCATAGTGTTTTCGCAAATGGCTCTTGGTTCGACAAATTGTAATAGGTAATCGCAACCACCCGCCTTTGAACCAACTCCAGACATGCCAAATCCGCCAAATGGTTGCCGACCGACAAGAGCTCCAGTGCTTCCACGGTTGAGGTATAGATTGCCAACTCGGAACTCTCTTCGTGCCTTTTCAAGATTTGACGGCTTTCGGCTATATACGGCACCAGTTAATTTGTATTCTGTTGCATTTGCAACTTCTAGCGCCTCATCGAAATCTTTTACACGGATAACAGCGAGCACGGGACCGAAGATTTCTTCTTGAGCGATAACATCGTCGCCACTGATGCCTGAGAAAATATGTGGAGAGATGTAATTTCGTCCAGTTTTTTCTTCAAGACTCTCTGGAATTGGCTGAGCAAGTTCTAACTTTCCTTCAGTCTTGCCGATTTCAATATATCGTTTAATTTCTTCAGCTGCTTTCGCATCAATAACCGGACCAAAATCAGTTTCTGGTTTCATCACGTCGCCGATGACGAGCGTTCGAGTGGATTCAATTAATCGCTCTAGGAACAAGTCATGTGCTGAATCGACAACAATGACTCGACTGCACGCGGAACATTTTTGTCCCTGATAACCGAAAGCACTTTGTCGTACGCCAAGAACTGCTTCATCGAGGTCTGCAGATGCATCAATGATGATTGCGTTCTTGCCGCCCATTTCGCAAACCACTTTCTTGACGAATGGCTGATTCGGCGGCACTTTTCCCGCCGCCTCAAGAATATCAAGCCCAACATCTTTGGAACCAGTGAATGCGATGATGGCAACGCGAGGGTCACGAACCATAGCGGAACCAATAATTGATCCAGGACCGGCTACATATTGCAAGACGTCTTTTGGCGCGCCCGCTTCCCATAGTATTTCGCAGATAATTTTCGCAATACCAGTTGTTTGCCCTGCGGGTTTTACTAATACAGAGTTTCCGGTAACTAGCGCGGCAACAGTCATGCCACAACAAATAGCGCTAGGAAAATTCCATGGGCTGATGACTGCACAGACGCCACGTGGTTGATAGAACTGTTGATCAAGTTCACCAATGAATTCCCCAAGCCGCTCGTACTCAAAGAGTTGCGGAGCCATTCGAGCGTAATATTCACAGAAATCAATTGCTTCGCATACTTCACCATCTGCTTCGCGCCAAGTTTTACCTGCTTCTTGCATAACGACTCCGCACATTTCGTCGCGGCGATTTCGCATTAATTCTGCGGCTTTTACGAGAATATTTGAGCGAATGAGTGGGTCCTCGTCCCGCCACGTTGGGAAAGCATCGTGTGCTCGGGCGATAACGGATTCTGCATCTTCTTTTGTTGTGAGCAACGTAACTTTTGGTACTTTTGATGCAGCTATAGCAGATGAAAAATCATCACGTTCTTGTGCAATGGAAAAGTCACGATATGACTCTGTGAAGAATGGACGACCATCACCTACTCCATCAACAGTATTTGAAAGATGGTGCCTCTCGGGTGCTTCTTCAATTCTTTGAATACCAGGGTCACTGTCGGAGTGCTGAATATGCGGAGATGCAAGAAGAACGGATGCATCAGCGTCATCTACGAAACTACTGCGTAGCCATGATTCGTTTGAAGTATTTTCAAGGAGTCGCCGGACTAGGTATGCCATGCCGGGAATCATCTCACCAACTGGAACGTATTCACGAAGTCGAAGACCATCAGCAAGTACTCCTGATTTTAATTGGTCTGCCATTCCACGAAGCATTTGTAATTCAAGTGCTTCAATAGGAAGATTATTCTTTTCAAGAAGCGCCATGGCAGTTGCGATTGAACGAATGTTGTGGGAGCCAAGTGCAAGTTTTATTCCGCCCTCGTTTTGATTTTTTGGTGTAGATTCAATAAAAAGTGCCGCCATTCGCTCAAAGCAAGCATCGGTGTCGACTTTACGACTCCAAACTGGAACAGTCCAACCCATTTCCTCTGCGTGAATAGTTTCGTAATCCCAGTATGCACCTTTGACGAGACGAACGGTGACGGTTCTGTTAGTGCGTTTCGACCACTCGATAATTGTTTTTGCGTCCTCATCACCACTTCGAAGATACGCTTGCATTGCGAGTCCAGCAGTAAAATTAATCTCGTCGCAACATTTCATGAAGAGATTCAGTGTTAAATCTTTGTACTCAAACTGTTCCATGTCAAAGTTGATAAGGGTGCCATTTCTTTCCGCTTCCTCAAGAATTGGTCTAAGTGCTTCAAATAATCCGTCCACCGACAAGTCGTGTGCAATCGGATCAGTGTTTGCAAACAATGAACTAATTTTAATGGAGATATTTGTCCGCGGAATAGAACCTAAGTGATCGTTTTCAAGAATTGAATTGTCATTCCATATAGAAACTGTTTTGGGTAAATTCACGAGTAAATCTAAATACCGTTGTCGATATTCTTCCGCTTCCATGTCACTCACACATGCTTCGCCAAGCAAATCAACAGAAAACGCAACGCCTTCCTTCCAGATTTTTTGGAGTTCTGGTAGTGCAGATGCAGCATCGGTTCCAGCGATAAACCTTTGTGCCATTTTTGTTATTTGGCTTGTGACGGTCTTTGTCATTGTGCCTTGTGCAAGTCCACCCGCTTTTAAACCAATGCCAAGACCCGGAGGTAGTTTTACATTTGGTTGTGTTAAGTAATCTACTAGGTGTTCGTGTACTTGCTCTGGAGTAACAAGCATTGGTAACGTATCGACGAAACGAAAGAGTTGGATTTTAAAATCTTCATCTTCCATCGCCCAATCCATGAGTTTGTCAGACCAAAAGGCAGTTGAAAGCCAAGATTGTTTTTTTGATCTTGCGTAATCTAGAAGTTTTCCACCAATTTCTAGAATACGTTGCTCAGTTGCATCGTCAAAAACGCTGTCGGTATTTATATTCAAAATTGCGGTTGGTGAGGTGGGTTTATTTCGTTTGAAGAATGCCATAGGTCGTGCATTCTATCGAAGTAGAGGGGTGCACGTTAGCACTTGATGGCTCTTAAAAAACGATCATCGCCAAATCGATCTCGGAGGATTGTTGGCTCCTGAAGAGCAGGGTTTAACTTTGCCAGTTCTAAGCATGTATCCTTAGTACTGCTGGCGATCTCAAGCAACAAGACACCGCCTTGCACAAGCGATTTTGAAGCGTTTTCTATTAGCGGTTTGAGTACATCAAGCCCATCCTTGCCCCCAGAAAGGGCAAGTTTTGGTTCCCATTTACCAACATTTGGGTCTAATGCAGTCATTTCCGAGTCTGGAATATAGGGTGGGTTGGAACAGATAATGTCAAACGGCGGTAGTGATGCATGGGGATTTAGGCCATCTCCTTCAAGGAAAGAAATACGATTTTGAACCCCGTGTTTATTAGCATTTTTTTCTGCAAGTTGAATGGCATCTTTGGAAATGTCAGAAGCCACGATTTCGCAATCATCAAGGTTTGCTGCAATGGTAATTGCAATACATCCTGTGCCAGTTCCGATATCGGCTATCAGTGTTGGAGAAGAGGCAGAAAGTGCAGCATAATGAAGCGTCTGTTCTACGATTGCTTCGGTGCAAGTTCTGGGAATAAGAGTTGATGAATCAACATGGAATTCCATTCCATAAAACCAAGTATTTCCAACAATGTATTGGACAGGTTCATGCTCAAGGGTTCGTTTGACAAAGGAACGCAATGTCTCTCGTTCCGCATCTGTAGCAATACGGTCTACGTTGGCGTACAAATCAATCCTCTGACCACCTAAAACATGTGTGAGCAGCATTTCAGAGATAAGTCTTGGTGACTCAATCTCATTCGATTCAAACCGCTCGGTCAACCATGAAAGGAGCCGCCTTGTTGTCCATTGTTCTGTGTTCGTTTCTGGCACTTGCGAATTGTAGATTGGTTTTGGCGAGAACTACTAACAACCTGCAGTTTTTTGGCAAGCTTTTTTTACAGTTTCGATTAATTGTTCTGTTCTGAATGGTTTGAACAGTACAGTATGCATACCTTCCTGACTTGCACGCATAATAGAATGGTGGGGGTCATACCCAAAGCCAGTCATGAGGATAACTGGCTGATTTGGCCATAAGTCAGTCGCTGTTGTGAAAACTTCGTAGCCATTGCAACCGGGCATTCGAATATCGGAAATTATCAAATCGAACGGTTCGTTCTTACTATGTGAATCCTTTAATTTATCAATGGTATCTGTCCCATCTTCACAAACGGTAACGTTGCAACCAAGTTTTAAAAGAACCGCTTCGACACCTTCACGTACAACTTCTTCGTCATCAGCAATGAGTATTTTTTTCCCAGTCATCGTTGCGTCCGGTTTAATGAAGTTGGCACGATCCGCATCAATAATCGTTTGCGGACCCGCGGTGCATGCCTCTAGACGTTGTTGAACTGACTTTGCTGCATCTAATAATTGTTGCCCAAGCGTTTCATCTTTTTTCATGAGAGCTTTAGCGAGCGTATGTATTTCTTTTAGAGGCACGGTAAGCTCATCAATAATTGTCTTTGCAATTTGCTCATTTGTTGTATACCGTTCAATTACGAGTAGATCTAATGTGTGCATCGCACTAGCAATGTAGCGCCCAAAAATTTCCGCCATTCGGAGATCATTTTCATTGAAGGCATCTAAATGATTTGATTCTGCGTTAAAGACTCCAATGATTCTGTCGTTTAACCAAAGCGGGACAGTAATCGATGAGGCAGCGGAATCTAATCCTTGTTTATAAAGGGGCTCCTTTGAAACGTCTGGGCAAATATAACTTTTACCAGTTGCGGCCACATTGCCACAAATTCCATTTTCACTTTCTTCTGCTCGAATGACTTCACCGATTTTTAACGGAGTAAGATTTTCTGCGATGACAAGTTCAAGGTTTCCAGACCGTTGATCGAGTAGGCGGATTTCGAAGTTATCCATGTCTAGTAGTTCATGGACGTACCGAACAACTTTTTCTTCCATCAACCGAAGTCGTTCAGCAACATTGAGGGATTTCACGGTCGATGCGTCGATTTGTGTTAATTCAATTCCAGCATCGCAAATGGCGTTAATCTTTGATTGCATTTCGCCACCACCAGATAGAACAAGATCATTTGTACTCTCTGAGGGCACAATTTCAAAATGTTCAGACAGAGCGGCCTGAATCTCTTCAGAGATTGAGGCATCAAATGAGATATAAAGGCGTTGACGCTCGTGTGCCATATAATTCCAGTACTCTTAGCGTACTCCCATTTTTGGGGGATGCAATCACGATTGCATCGGAGAATTGTCCTTTTTGGCTTCACAATGAGAGCAGTTTGTTAAAAAAATTCCCGTTTATGCGCTCAATTTTGTACGATTCCTCACTTCCCATGCTTCAAACACACAATCTAATCAAAAAATTTGGCTCCACAAATGCGGTAGATAACCTCAGCCTCAAGGTTGAGATTGGGCAAATTCGTGGACTGTTGGGCCCCAATGGGGCCGGTAAGTCCACAGCAATTCGTATGATTTGCGGTGTCTTGGCTCCAAACTCAGGTAGTGTGACACTGAACGGATTAGATATTTCAACACACCCAAAACTGACAAAGCAATTGCTTGGATATGTTCCAGAAGGTGCACCTTTACCTCTTGAGTTACTTCCAATTGAGTATTTGAAATATAGCGCAACATTGTATGGACTTGCAGGTGTTGATAGAGCAAAAGCTATTGAGAAATGGGCAGCGCGATGTGATATTGAACAAGTTCTTTGCAAACCGATTGGCTCACTTTCGCGCGGATACCGCCAGCGTGTTGCGCTTGCTTCAGCCCTTGTACATAACCCACAATTGATTGTTCTTGATGAACCATCAACTGGGCTTGATCCAGCCCAGTGCACATCGTTTCGAGAACTATTGAAAGAAGTTGCAAAAACCGCAGCAGTTATTTATTCATCACACCACCTAGCAGAAGTAGAAGAAACTTGCGACGTTGTTTCAATTATTCATCGTGGCAAGTTAATTCATGATGGTGATTTTCAAACCCTACAATCAATCGAAACTAGTATTGTGGTTGAGGTTTCGCCACACAAGGTTGCAGAAGTATTATCTGGATCGAATATTGTTCAGATTGATGATGCATGGGTGAGGTGTACATTAGACTCTACCGATGGTGAACAAGTAGTATCACAGGTTACAGAAGCTGGTGGGAAAATCCGACTTATTCATCCAAACACAGATTCTATTGAATCAAGTTATCTACGAATTATCAGTGCGTCGGAGGCAATGTCATGAAGTTTATCATGGCAATAGTACGCAGGGATTTGTTGTCCATTATGATTGCTCCAACAGGAGCAATCGTGGCATCTTTATTTGCACTGACTTGTGGAATTGTTTTTGTTGCACAAGTTTTAAATCCGGGGAGCATTGCAACGATGCGACCGGTTTTCGAATTTTCTGCTTGGTTGATATTGTTTCTTTGTCCTGCAATTACGATGCGACTAATTGCAGAAGAACGACGTGTTGGAACATGGGAGTTGTTACTTTCTTCACCCGCATCGTCATTTGAATTAGTAAAAGGTAAGTTTCTTGCATCATTGATATTTTTATGTTTAGTTCTTGCCACAACAATTCCACTAGTTGTTGTATTGGAGATCTACGCATCTGTTGATTATGGCGCTGTTCTCAGCGGCTACCTCGGCTTGTTATTTCTTGGCGGCGCAGTCATTGGCACGGGACTTGTTGTATCGGCATCTACAACCTCTCAAACGGTAGCGTATCTTGTTACAACTTTCCTCTGGTTGACACTGTCGTTGGCAACTAAAGTTTTGCCGAGTTACGTGCCCACTCGTTTTGCAGACATTGTTTTTGCGTTTGATCCTGATTTGCGATCAGGAGAATTTGCAATCGGATTGATTGATACTGCAAACATTGTGTACTTTTTGACAATCATGTTCGCTGTAGGGTGGCTAGCAATCATCGCTGTCAACAAAACGAAACGATATTCGATTTCAGTTTTTCAATTATCCTTTTGCATCATTCTTCTCTTTGTTTCATTGGTTTCAATTAATGTATTTGCAATGCATGAGAATGTCAGGGTGCGATTTGATGCGACTGGGAGCCGCGCATATACGTTAAGTGAACAGTCTCAGCAACTTCTTAACTCGCTGGAAAACCCTTGGAAAATAGTGATCTTACTTGATGATGCATCTGTTCCAAAATCAACTCTACGCCAAATCGACGAGGTATTGCGTCGATACGAGGAGGAGTCTTCACTGCTTAAAGTTGAAAGAATCAATCCAGCTAATCCAGCATCAATTGAACAATACGATTCGATGCTTAGAGATTTGATTGCTTTATATGGGGACGAACTTTCAAATGCAGAATCTGCAATTCAACAAGGAATTATATCTTTCAAAGAATTGATGTTGTTCGCTTCAAGTGTTTCTGCTTGGGCTGAATCGGTAGCAAATATCGATTCAACTCCTCAAGAACAGGAGACACTTCAAGCACTTGCAGGATCTCTTTCATTGCTTGGCAACGACGGAGGGCTCATCCTTAAAGAAGTTGAAAAGGCAATGAAGGTTGACGCGAGCCAGCCTTTGCCGCAAATTGCAGTGGCTCGAGATATTCTCGTTGCAGCAAATGGTCAATGGTCTCAAGAACTTGCTGAAGTTGCTTGGTGGTTACAACAGGGGAGAAGTAATGGAATTGCATCCTTTTGTTTGGAAAAAGCTTCGTTGTTTGAAACTATTGCAAAAAAACTTGCAGTCGCGGACGATAGTTTACGCCGGTTAGGTGCTCTAGAACTTGGGCAACTTGCCATGCAGCTAGCAACTGGCGAAGGCGCAATTGTAATGTCACCAGATCGTGCACTAATGATTCCTTCGAATATGATTTTCCCAAAAGGTGTATCAAATGAACGATCGATTGCATTTGATTTGCGATTTCGAGGGGAGCATATTATTTCTTCTGCAATGCGTTCACTTCAATCACCGGTTCAGCCAACGGTCGTGTTTGTGCACAGTGAAGAAGAATCTTTATTAGGTCAGCGGACAAATAGCGTTGACCTTTGGGCAGCAAGAGGATTGTTAGAAACGAGCAGATTCAGAGTAAAGCAGTGGGTCCCATTTGAGGGCCCAAGACCAGATGTTGGTGTAGGGCCTACTGTTTGGGTTGTAATTCCTCCAGCAAGCCGTGCTGGTTTAACACCATCTCCAAGAGAGCAGGCGCTTCTTGATGCAATTTCTGGATTACTATTGGGTAATGAGCCGGTGATGATAAATCTGCAGCCGAGTTTATTACCTAGATATGGGCAACCGGATCCCTGGTCAGAATTAATTGCTACGATTGGTGTTTCTGCAGACACAGAAAAAATACTTGTAGAGCAGATTGCCATCGGACCAAATCAATTGGAAGTTCAAAAATCTCAGCTTGTTCAAGAAATGCATAGTGACCACATCATTTCAAGGGCTATAGACGGACGGAAATTATTGTTACCATTTCCAATTGGACTCTCTGGAGGAGAGCCTCTGGTTGTAATTCCACCAACGGAAGATCGATGGCTGGAATCTCGGTGGGAAACAGATTCATTGAGTAGCGTGGGCAAGGCTGCGCTCGATGATGTTGTACAAGTCGCAACTGCGGTTGAACATCACGGCGGGGCAAGAGCAATTGTGATTGGGTCAGGTGGATGGATGTTGACATGGGCAGCAGACAGGGCAATATCACTGGGTGGAAATCAGGTTGCAATGGTTAACCCGGGAAACAGCGAACTATTACTCGCATCTATTGAGTGGTTGGCAGGCTTAGACGATTGGATCGCTGCTAGTCCTATAGGCAAAAAATCAAGTCGCGTAGGAGGGCTGTCTGCTGCAACGTATTTAGTTTGGTCTTTAGTTTTAGTGTTGGGTGTACCTGCTCTTTTGCTTGTTACAACCGTGTCAATTTCAGTCCGAAGGGGAAGAGGATGATTCTAAAACGAGATATTATTATTTTACTTGTCGTCACACTTATTTCACTTGTCCTTGCGATAAGTGTTCAGAAAACCGGTGCGCCAACACCAAAGAACGAAGTCAAAACACTGATTGATGGCAGTGCGATTCGTTTTGATGATATTCAGAACATTACTATAGAAAGAGATGGAGTTCATCTTGAATTCGAAAAGGACGACGGCATTTGGTGGCAAGTGTTACCGTTTGAATTGCGCATGGATCCTGCATCGATGCTTGCGATCATCGAAAGTGTTCAGGGTGTTCAGGTTCTCGGAGATTTGACAGAAGAAACTTCAGATGATGTTCTAGGACTTGGAGAGAGTTCAAATTTTATTGAACTGTCAGATGGTGATGATAGTAAAAAAATCATTTTAGGCAGGAAAACTCTTGGCGGCAGGGCGTACGCAAAAGTTGACGGTGATGTGCCCGTATTGGTAAGCCAATCGTTGCATCGAAGAGCGATTGATATGGATTTCAGACTATGGAGAGACGTTCGCCTGTTTCCTGATTTTGCCATAGATGGAAATCGGATTGAACGAGATGTTAATGGCGACCGTTTACTTATCGAAAGAATTGATGGCCGTTGGGAAATGCGGGAACCGGTCACGGCACGAGTTGATCAAGATATGTTAACCGAGTGGGTGGGTACGCTCGCTGCAGCGCGTGTCGGGATGTACGTGGTAGATGATCCAAGAGATCTTGGAATGTTTGGATTGGAGATTCCTTCAGCGATTATGACAGCAGCAGGCCGAAATGGAAATGAACACTCCCTGCTGATAGGCGGTAGAGTTTCTGCTGGCTCTCAAGATCGATATGTAATGATTCAAGGGAGCCACGTTGTTTTTAGAATGACAATGGATGCGCTCAAGCAACTGTTCCCAGTGCCAGAAATGTTTATTGATTCAACAGGGAGTGCGGTGTCAAAGTTTGATGTGAAGCAAATGGTTCTTCGTGTAGGGGGAAATGAGTTTAAAGTTTCTCGCAATATCGACCGTTGGGTTGATGAGAATGGAATACAGACTGATGACACCATGGTTGATTCTTTGCTCGATTGGATACTCGAGACAAAACCAGTTTCGGTTGCCATATCGCAGTACCCTCGTGACCTTGAAGTTGCTTCTGTTACGTTGGTTGGCTACGACATGGCGCCGCTTGACACAGTTCGCATTGCGCTTGACGCATCTGGGCAGTGGATTCTTGAAAATGGTGACAACGTGCTCCGTCTCCATCCTTCCGAATCAGGCGATGCCCTCGCGCCTTTTCAACATTAAGGTTGCTCCGACTGATTTGGCTCTGAGCCTATGAATGAACGGTGAATAGGCGGACGGTGTCTTTACCACATGGTTGTTCGTCAATGAGGGTTGTAGATAGAGATTCAACGAGGGTATTCATGTTGATTCTTGGTGTTGTTGATGACGCCTGTGGTGCCGTGAATATCCAGAGTTCGTTGGCGAGGCTTTGAGAAAATATGTGTTGAAACAATGTTGCACCACCCTCGATGATCACGTTGGTTGCATCGTATTGTTGAACGAGATGGAGGAACAAGGGCTGAAGATTGAGCACGCAGTTGTTGCTCGGTAGAGCAAATAGGCAATGCGATGAAAAAGTGGTCGTATCTGCTTTATCGCTGTGGACAATGAGCGTTGGTGCTTCATCATTTAGTACGTCTGCATCAAGAGGAATACGTAACATTGGGTCAATCACGACTCGAAGGGGAGTACGGTGTTTTGTCGCGCCGCGTACGGTCAACGATGCGTTGTCGGCAACCACGGTGCCAACTCCGACGACAATAGCGTCAACGCATCCACGCTCTTCGTGCACAAGTTGTTGACTTTCTTTGCAACTAATCCAAGGCGAATCATCGTCTGGGGTCTCGATGTTCCCATCCTCTGTTTGTGCCCACTTACACGTGATCCAAGGAAGTCCAGTCTTTATTCGGTGCACAAATGGCGCGATGATTTCGTTACAAAATGCATCATTCACTATCTCTACTTTGATTCCTTGTTTTCTTAAAAAGTCAGCACCGCCGTTTGCTTCTTTGTGAAGATCTGCAGCACCTATGACAACGCGTTTGATTCCGGCATCGAGTAGCGCCTTTGAACAGGGAGGAGTTTTTCCATGGTGGTTGCAAGGTTCGAGTGTTACGTATGCAGTTCCACCAATTGCATTATCACCAGCCATAGTTAACGCATTAATTTCTGCGTGGGCTTCACCATATTTTTCGTGATAGCCTTCCCCGATGATGTTGCACTCTTCATCTGTGATGATGCAACCAACCATTGGATTTGGTTCAGCAGTACCGTGTCCATTGGCGGCAAGTCGAGCCGCTTGGTGTAACATGGAAATATCTAATTCAGTAGCCATAAGATGTGCAGGGTACAAAAAAAGGAAGCCCGCTGGTTAGACCGTTGGGCTTCCTCGGGGGGTTGGGGCAATTAAAATTATGCTTTGAGAACTTCCTTTTTGAGGTTTTCGGGCATCAAGCGATACTCAGATGGTTCCATAGTGCTTGAAGCTCGACCTTGGGTCATGCCACGAAGCACAGTGGTGTAGCCGAACATCTCGGAAAGTGGAACTTCCGCAGTGATAATTCGCACAACGCCGCGGAGTTCAGAGTCATTAATTTGGCCACGTCGGCTAGAAAGGTCACCACTCACCGTACCGAAGAATTCGTCTGGAGTAGTAATAATGACTTTCATAATTGGCTCAAGCAGTGCAAGACCAGCTTTTGTGCATGCTTCGCGGAAACCGAGTGCGCCAGCTTGTTCAAACGCAACTTGGCTTGAGTCAACTTCGTGGTAGGAACCATCAACAAGTTCGCAGCATACATTGACCATTGGGTATCCGCCAAGGATGCCAGATGATGAAGCATTTCGCACACCGTGTTGGACGGATGGAATATATTCACGTGGAATAGAACCATGTGTAATTTTGTCCGAGAACACAATGCCGTTCTTCATGACGAGTTCTTGTTCTTCCGCTTCAGTAGCAGTCATTGGCCGAACGTTCATGACAACGTCACCAAACTGACCACGACCACCCGATTGTTTGATGAACTTACCGCGAACATTTTCAGCAACGCCAGTAATTGTTTCACGGTAGGAAACGCGTGGTGTACCAACATTCACACCGATTTTGAGATCGCGTGTTAGTTTGTTTTTTACGATTTCAAGGTGTAATTCGCCCATGCCAGCGATAATGGTTTCGCCAGTTTCTTCGTTGTAATTTGCATGGAATGATGGATCTTCGCGGCGAATAGTTGTTAACGCTTCGCCGAGTTTTTTCTTGTCATCGTTTGTGAGTGGTTCGATGGACATGGAAATCACTGGATCAGGGAAGTGCATGCGTTCAAGAATAATCGGTTCGTTAGTATCACAAAGAGTGTCACCAGTAACCGAGTTCTTTAACCCAATAACGGCAACGATGGATCCAGCGCCAGCAAAATCAAGTGCTTCGCGGTCTTTCGCGTGCATTTCATAAATGCGTGAAACGTTTTCCTTGCGTCCGTTGCCGGGGTTTAACACCCGACTTCCTTTTTCAAGACGACCAGAATACACTCGTACGTATGTAAGGTCGCCGTGAGAGTCACTGACCACTTTAAATACAAGGCCAGAGAATGGCGCGTCTTCGCTATTTGGACGACTCATTTTCTCATCTTCGTCTTTTGGGTTTGTGCCTTGGACTTCTGGAACTTCCATTGGGTTTGGAAGGTATTCAACAACACCGTTTAACACGCGTTGTACAC
>PVBE012991281.1_pt1 | contig 13351 bp, 7 predicted proteins | sample 1631181 | NCBI WGS metagenome assembly PVBE01 (sample SAMN08397723, study PRJNA350692) | Marine metagenome, whole genome shotgun sequencing project. | isolation source: water | place: Pacific Ocean | collected 2012-04
TAAAGGGGTGTTTAAGTGTCCAGATGGAGACCACCTTACCTTCACCTGTCAGTTCCTCAATGCTAACGGAACCCAGAGCACCGAGTGCCATGGCCTTGTTAACTGTAGAAATGCCCGAACTAATTGCGCCGGCTGATGTCACACGCTCTGCCTGCAAATTGGGCTTGAGGTAACCAGAGTTAACCAGAGCCTCATAAAGAAGAGCGTTACCATCAGGGTCGATGGAGTTAATAATAGTGGCAGAGACGGTATTCCATGTAACGGTTCCAGGATAATAGTATGTGTTTCCCAGGAACTGGTGAGGAGTCTCGGAGATACTATACGAAGGCTTAGTTACTGACTTGCAAAGATACTCAGCGTAAGCACCCCCTTCAGTACTTTGAAGCTGTGGCAGCCTCAAAATAAATCTATGTTGCCTTTTAGGTTCTGATGCTGCTGATGTCCAAAATGCCATTTGTATAGTGCTCCTGTTTAATTTAAATAGTAGGGGGATAAAGTATCCCCCGTACTTTTATTATTAATCCTCGAACGATGCTCCCGTTCTTGTAATGTTGAAGTCAATCGCGATAAATTCAATGGCACGAGTGGGCTTCAAGTAGATCCGGGCGTACAGAATATTTCTGTCGATCAGATCGGGTGTTGTGGTTGTCCCGTCGAGGACCAACCTAAAGTCGGAAAGACCAAAGTTTGTCCTGACATCCTCAAGGAAGGGAACGGCGACGGACTTGAATCGAGCCCAAGTTGTCGGAACGTTCGGATCAAAGAGAATCGTGGTTGCCAGCTGCGAGATGCGCTTCTTAACGAAGATCATCAGGCGGCGCACGTTAATACGGTCCAGTGCCGAAGGCGTAACCTGCAAGGTCTTCTGACCAAAGATTACAATTCCTTCTGCGGGGAACTTGGCAATGGGGTTAATGTTTGCCGAGTAGAGGTCGTCCCGATCCTTGCGACGCAACTGGTGAGCCACATCGGTGACGGGAATGCCAGCCGAACCCTCTGTGAGTCCACCGCGATTGAAGCCGGCGGGTGCAAACCAAACCTGCGTCTTACGCTGGGAACTTGAGAAAGTACCCAGGGCTGCGATAGAGGGAGGTAACCACACGAAGGCCCCATTAATGGAGTCTCGTCCGCGGACCCATGGATAGAAAGTACAACCGTACGAACTATTAAGGCCGCGTGAGCGGAGGGCTGAAATGACCTGGCGTAAATTAGAGCCAGTATTCTTCCGCACAGCCGCAGTGCCTTCCTGACGCGGGACATAACCGGCGTCGGGGAGGTCGATGACGGCCAACGCGTCGCCTCGATCTTCACACACATTGATAAGGTTTGTAGTCAAGCCTGCCTGTGTGAGTCCAGGGACAGCTGCGAGATTCATCTCAACCACCTCAGGATCGGAAATAGCGTCAATCGTTCGACGAATCGAGTTGAATACATAACTGTTCTGGTCCGACGGCGATGAGGTTGGAATGTTTCGGTTAGCGAACGCATCCATCTCTGTAACATCGACACCATCAAATCCACCAAAGAGGGGGACCGTAAAGCGATCGAAGCCTTGATCAAGAACACCAGTAAGGTAGCCGTTGGCCGCTGTCCAAGATGTTCCACCAGCGAAGGAGCCGCTCTGCCACGAAGTAGTGGCCGCAGCGGAACCCGACAAGTCGTCTAGACTGAAGGCCATCGAGGCCTCAAGGCCGGAAGATGTGCTGCTTCCTTGAAAGAGAGAGAACATATTCCCGACGGCGCCGCCACGTGGGCGGAGGGTATCAATGGTCGACGGGGCAAAAACGCTTCCGCCGGCTGTCTTGGTGGTCTGAAGTCCGAAGTAGGCGTCTGTAACGTTGCTCAGGTTGCCATCCGACGCGTTCACGCGAAATTCGGGTGCCGGGTAAAGCAAGGTGCCGTTGACCGCATTAATCGGAACACCGTTGGAGGCACTCATAACCAGAATGTCGCCCGGACCACGAGCAATTTGTGTGCTAGAAACATCAGGCAACGATCCTGTCACCCAATTGCCTGCTTCGGCGCCTTGGAGATTTGCCTCATCGGTATATTTGACGATTCCTCGCCAACCGAAAGGAAGGAAACTTGCGTTTGCAATACCAGCGTCAATGTCCGAAGAAACTTGGACGCGCACAAAGTCAGAATTGTTGGGCCAATCGCCCTTCTGGATATAGCGGCGCTCGTCTTCGTCCCAATCGCGGTAGCGATCACCAATCTTACGAGCAATATAGTTAAGGGAATTAGGGTTAAGGTCGCAGTTGTCGAACTGCTCCACAATACGAACCACATTATCCGAATCGCTGAGGTGTCGAATCACAACTGAGAATGTACCGTAATCGGTCGCATCATTAGTCGATACCTTAATGTCAGAAATCGAAACCTTCAGGTTCTTGTTGGTCCAGTCTCCCTGCTGATCCAAAGCGTGGAACTTAAAGAGATTAGAAATGCCCGATCCCAACTCGCCGCTCGTAATCCAAGGAGTTTGGGCATTTTGCACCCCGTCCTGGTAAGCGCTAGCGGAAGCAACGGTTGAAGTGCTCTTGTAGAGCTTCAAAATGGTTGCCATCGTTCGGGTCTGGTCGGCGTTCTCGTTAATGTTGGAACTAACGTGCCGATCGAAGGTCTCTCCGAGGAAGTACTTTAATTCATCTTCCACAATGCCGCTATTTGACTGCTGGGGATTAGTATTCAGGACCTTTCGCAGATACCGAGGACTATTCTCATCAAGGTTAAAGGTAGTTGTGAGAGAATCCGTACCCTTATAGTTCTGGATTATAAGCCTGAACTGGTTACGGGTTCCATCGTCGGCTACAATATAGTTGGTGCCGGTAACATTTAACGAAGACACAGCAATGCCGGTGGCGGCAGAGCCGCCGGTGAGACGTCCGAACTGCGTGGCGCTGGCGCCCGAATTGGTACCTGGAGGGTTAGGATCATTGGTGGCGCCCATATCCCAGGTAAATACATCACCAAGAGTTGTTGCGCTGCGGACGGTGGCTGACAGTGTACCAGTGACAGCATACTCCCCGGTCAGTTCGGCTGAACCGGTGGCTCCTCGAATCTCAACTCGAGTCGTTCCAATAACTGATGCAGCGAAATCTGCAGATGCACTGGCATTAATAACGGCGGCGAGATTGGTGGCAAAAGTAGCACTTGTCCCGGGCGTACTATCTAAGGGTGCACCGATAGCGTATTGATTGGCAGAAGCCACATCATTGGAGCTACTCACCGCTGTAAAGGTGTAACTGCGGCCTGAGGTGTAGTGATCGAGTTTTATGGTTGAGCCGACCTGTTGGGCGGTGGCTCCTGAGATACATGTGACGGATCCGGTTGCAGCGATCGCTGCACCATTTGTCATTAATGATCCCGAGATAACCGGCCGGGCGGTACCGTTGGTATAGATGATAGCCGCGAGGGCGCCTGTGACTTCTAGGCCGGCTGAGCCCGACTCGGCAATAAAGATGCCCCAAGCATCGTCAGTCTTCCAACCGGCTTGGCCGCCTGCACTCAGGGTACCAGCGGTTGTTTCTGTGCCAAGAAGGCGAATATAGGTTAAAGGAGAGCTGTTACGCAAGTAAGCCTGCGCAGCATACATACCATAGGTGGGGGCAGATTTATTGTTGCCCGCGCGCCATACGTCATCACCGGATTCGCCGGGGCTCGGAGTACCAAACTTTTGAACGAACTCGGAAAACGAATTAACGGTAACAGGGCGCAATGCAGGGCCCTTTTCTGCTCGGCCAATCACAACTGGTCCGATTCCAACAGGTGATGCTGGAAGTTGGGAGTTGTCAATCTCGTTGACGAACACTCCCGGTGATACAAATCTGAAATTTTTCACTGACATTCGTTTGGTTCTCCCTAGATTACAGAATCTTCTAAGTAAATAGTATTATTCACTCTCAATCGTACTATTCTCTATAAAATCCATCCTTAATATTCTCGGGTATTTCCCCAAAGATGGTTTTCTCTCGCCCCAGTTTAACTTCCACGGCGTTTTCGCGGATAGCAATGGTGGGTGATTCTTGGTTCTCGCCCTCTCCGACCAGATACCCCAGCACCTCAATAGAGATAGTGGTCTCATAGTTCCGCTGCTCCATTCCGAGGGCGGCCTGATTGGACTCGTTGGTAAAGCCGCCGTCGATGAACACCTCATAGTAGTGACCATCCTGAGTGATGCGACGCGGAGTGCGCGAGTTGCCGGGGACAGTGATAAAGGGCCGCACCAGCTCATTCAAGTGCTGCTGGTACTCGGTCCGTAAGACAACCTCATAGTTTACCTTTACCCAGGTAGGGATCGGGATGGTCATGGTTTCATACACCACCCGCTGCGTCGACATGTTGCGCTTGTTTGTATTAAGGTTTTTCGAATCTACATCTTTATTGGCGCCATACTTGCGCTTGGAGTACGCATTTTGAAATTCTGCTGTTTTTTTAGGATTGATTCGGCGAGCTATTTGAATAGTTCCGCCCTGTGCACCGGGTTGGGGGTATAAGTTCGCAAATATGGTGCCCTTAAAGTTGGGATCCTTTGTAACATTAGCGCGATTTACAGCAATTAGAGGCAAAATTAAGGTCTGCTCGGTGTCCCGAAGTTCTTTGTTATGTTTAATCTGATATGCTCGCTCCGAAGTAACCCACAACACAGGAACCTTTTCAAAACCATCATTCGTTGTGATGGATAAATTCAATTCCTCGTTAATAAAGTTCATCATGGCGCCATCAATGGTTTCCAAGGACGAGGGAGCAAACTGAACTTCATGAAGTTTGTCCTCAACACCTTTATCGCCAATATAATCGTATTCCTGCCCCTTGGTGTTCTGGATTTGTAATTGTGTTCGCCTATCCTTGCGTGCCATTGTCTATCCCCTATCCAACGTAGATGCCGGCGGGGATGTTTTCCATCACTTTCTTGGTAGAATCTTGCAAAGTGGCATCCTTGGCAGCCATTTCAGTATAAGTTAACTCATCTAGAATCGTCTTAAGTTCATCGCGGAGCATATCTTGCTCGGCCTTTGCCTGACCCAGGAGTTCGGCAGCGTTTAGAGTTACACTCTCGCCCGGGATCGGCACTGTTGCAAACTTGCCCCGCACTTGTCCCAGAATCTCTTTTGTGAGTGCCAAAGCAAAACGCCGGATCCACTGCTTACCAATCGAGTTAATCTTTGCATAAGGAATGTTAGCAAATGGTAGAGTATTCATATTATTAATACCCTCAATGCCAGACTTGGGCTGGCCTGTGCCCTCCTCCCAGGGTGCATATTGGTTTTCAATTGTAAATTCTACCCAATATTTCTCTGGGGATGTTCCCTGAGGTCGAGGATAGATACGCAACATATTATTCTTAATTTCATATGAATAATGAGAAATACGCGTCCACAGAGCATCCTCGTAGGCCATGGCTTGAAGCTTATTTTGCCAGACTGGGACTATTTCAAATGTTGAGTCGTCTGCATACTGGCCGTAAGTGCGCATATTGCCCACGACGGAAAATCCACCATAATATCCATAGAAGCGCCACATCGCTCGTGGGGTTTTAAAGAATACTTTACGAATCTGCACCCGTTTATCGCCGATCTGGCCAAAAAAGGAGGCGTCGGTATCGGTGGCGGAGGAGGCCGAAAGAAGGGCCTGCAAATCATAATCCTGCTGGCCTGATACTTTATCAATAGAGCCAGAGTAGATAGGGAGCGTTCCTCCTAATCCCACTTCAGTAATTGATCTCTCGGATACGCGGCGGGAGAAGCCATAATCAAAACGCGGATAACGGAGTTCTACATCGGACCCAGAAAGTGCATGTCCCGACTCAATTTGTCCGTCCTGATCGAAAGAGGCAGTGGCAGCACCTAAAAGATCCGATAAAGAATTCTTGCTTTGGTGTAAATTAACCAAATAAGAATATTCTAAAACCGCTTCTTCATAGGCCGCATAAACATTTCCCTCTGCTAGCTCAATATCTAGTACATCACCTCCCAGTTTTTTATATGTATAGGCCACCTGGTCGGCGGCGCCTGAAACAAATGCTCCAGAACCAGCATAAACGCCGAAAGGCAGTGTTGCTCCCACATTTGCTGTGGATCCTGTGACCGGTAGGACATTCGAATTCGATGTAGAGGCAGGTTGTAGATTAGGGATCGCCATGAAAGTTCCTCGTGTGCTCTGTTACTAAATAGAAAGCCCCGCCTCAAAAGAGACGGGGCTTTAACTATTTTGACCTTACGTCAGGTATGCTAGTCTTTATTCAAGACCGCGGACAATAACAAGTCCATACATATCCGGACGAACCATCTTCTTGGCATATCGAGTCATCACGCCCTTGCGAGGCACGAAGTCTTCGACGCCGAAGATCGTCGGGGTGGTCTGCAGCGGCACATAAGGCGCGTATACATAACCACTCTCAAGGAAGCTACTTCCTCGTCGGCCGACCAAAATCAGCTGACGGGGGAAGTAAGGATCGACAATAATGTCGAACTTCTTCGAAAGGGAACCAACCTTAACAGCACCCGCGTCGCCGCGGTCGCTATCAGCAGTCACATTAGCACGGAATCCGGCAGTGAACTCAAGGATGTTGGCAACCTCTGGTCCAACGACGCAGAAGTTAGCAGCACCACGCAGAGTCTTGCGGTGGATCTGTGCCGAGACATCATTGATGGTCTCAATGAGAGTCTCATACCACTCACTCACGTTACCCGTGAAGTCCTGTGTAACTGAGGAGACAACACCGGTCTCTCGGTTAAGGAACTGACCCGGGTGGCGTGACCAGTAGCGAACACCAGCCTTGGAACCGCGAACGAGATCTTCAAGAATCTCACGATCGATTTCAAGAGCGATCTGCTCAGACAGAATCTGAGTAAGCTCGACTTCGGCATCAAGGTTGTGGTAGGCGTTAAGATCTTGTCCTAACTCCGGGGTCCACTTGGCCTTGAGCTTCTTGGTGACTGCCGTCACGGACACACTGTCGACACGGATGTCGATCTCAGGGATGTTTGGATTGTTTTCCAGACCCCAAGTATCAGCACCAATCACGGAACCAAGCGGTCCGCCGTCAATAAAGTTGTCCTTGATCGGCACAGTACCCTGGGCAACGTCATCAAGAGCAGTACGGAGAGCAGCGACTGATTCACTACCGGATGCAACGCAAGTCAGCACCACGCGAGTCGAGTCGTCAGGATTAATGCGGGTCAGACGACGGATAACGTTACCATCGGCAAGATCGCCGGCGGCTCCATTAGCAATCGTAACTTCAACCAGATCCTCTTCGTTCCACTGAGCCGTGACCAGCTCGCTTCGTGGGAAGTCGGCGATAACGGCGTTTGCTCCGGAAACAAGATCAGGATCAAACTGCAGAGCAGCATCCGTCCATGCAAACGAACTTGCCGCACCACCGGTTCCGCCCGGGACGTTCTCAACGACGTCGAGGACAAAAATACCCCCAGCGCCCACCGAGCCGGAGGACAGAATCGCGGTTGTACAAGCGGTAGAACCCGTCGGAGACGAGTAACCGTTGTTCAACGCATACGGACCACGTTCAGCGTCGAGCCCCGTGAGGAGAACACCGCCGGTGATCTGTGCACCAATTCGGCCACCACCATACAGTGATGTACCAACACCTGTCTGATCACCAGCCGGGTAGCCGAGACGCGGAAGGCCCGGGCCGTCGGGGGATGTGGTGAAATCCAGGAAGAAGATGAGGCCCGAGGGCAAACTCATCGGCTGAACGCTAACGAGATCGTTGGCGATCAGGGAGCCGAATACACGGCGAACGAGGGGGAATGCGACAGCCGCAAAACCCTCAACATCTCCGCCCGCCATGGACGAAGCCTCACGAAGTAACTCTCGTGCCTGGTTCTCAAGCAATCGGGCCATTCCGTTCCGAGCGGTGTCGTCGCCGATACCCTCAAGCAGTCCGGTCTGTTCCCATTTTCCAATGAGGGCAGCACCTTCGGCTGAGAGATCGCGGTTAACGATACCTTCGGTTAATTTTTGTACAATAGACATTTTATAACCTCCTATAATTTGTTGTTGAATGTCATTTATTCAAACCTGCTAAACGCAGCATACGATCCATATTGGGATCGTGTGTTGCCTCGTTGTTTCTCTTAGAATTGATCAAAAGCGATGTAGGTCTCTGAACCGCTTCACGGAGTGTTTGTGGTCGCGAACTATTACTAGAGTTCGGGATCCCCACTGCGTTTTGAATTGTTTCAAAAATCATATTCGCTTCTTCAACAGAATTGGCAAGTTGAACAGCTTCGACAATTTTATTCTTTTGTCGCTCATTCAAGGAGGCGCTGCTTAGTGCCTTGTTTTGATAAACAAGCTTGGCGTTTTCCAAGTTCAACTTAGTAAGCTGAGTCTTGGCTTCAAATAGAAGAGCACGTAGCTCTTCCGTTGATTCTTTAAGTTCAGAGTATTTGGTTTCAAATAACTCATCATCGGAAACTACATCTGGGGCGGTTCGAGTTTCTTCGTCCTCGTCTTCCACGCCCTCGGGGTGTGCTTCCAATGCTGCGAGCATGGCATCATCGTTAGCCTGCTCAATACTGTTGTAGGCAGATCCTTCAGCCGACCATCCTTGAGGGCGGGGGACCATATCCACAACTAATTCTTCGATAAGATCAGATAACACCTCTTCGCTGAGAGCAATGTCTGCGTCTTCTTCTAAGTCGACGCGCGCGGAAGATCCAGCTAGTTCAGCATCGTCCTCACTCGCGGAGGCCGACATGATCTCTTCCTCGTCTTCTGTCTCGCTTTCTTCCGCTAAGGTGTCGGCGAGGCCGAGGGCATCATTAAGTTCCGGAGCTGCGGGCTCTGCACCTGCAGCCTCCTCTTCCTCGATGCGCGCCTTGAGTTGACTGAAGTCTATTTCCACCAACTCGTCGTCAGCGGGGGCATCAATTTCTTCGTTCTGAAAGGCGAAGGGTACGTCTTCCATAAAGGTGGCATCCGCCTCGGGGGCTTCTTCCTCCTCAAGACCTAGGCCCAACTCATCCTGCTCTAGTAAAGACGAAAGGGCTCCGCGAACTTCGCCGGCGTACTTCTCCAATACGGCAGTTTCCGCATTTTTAAGTGCGGCTTCCTTGAGGGCTTTAGCGTCTACAATCGCTTCTTCTAATAGTGAAGACATAGAATTACTCCAAATCTGATGACTTATCAAAAATAAATAGTCTGTAAGATGAGGAAATGACTAATAGATATGATTTTGAGTTATGAGGAATATATATCGGCGTTATCCATAACAGGTCGTACTTGCATTATGGTAGCCGGATACTGTGCCCCACATATAATCCGGTTGTTGTCACCATCGTTCCAACGACGCGCAAACAAATTCCACGTATAACTTGTGCCGGGTGTCAACCCGGAGGCATAGAACGTCACGTTCTTCACCCCATCGTCTTCCTCGTCGGGGCGCCACACAACCTTTTCAGACCCTACTATTGTTCCGTCGGTGCTGCTAATACTGGCGGCTGTCGAAGTAGAAAGCGCCAAATAAACATATGGGCCGCCGCCGCTCGTACTAGTATCATCGATATAAGCATGAACATCTACCAGTACTTTCCCGCTTGGGGGTGCCGTAAAGGTGACATGAGGGTCTGTACAAGAGGTGTCTCCAGTATCCCAGTCTACCTTATAAAGAGTAGTCTGATTATTCGTAATCGTAAACAACGCATAAGAAGAAGGATCTAATATTTGCTGTGCTAAATATGGACTGAGGTGTGTGTTCTCTCCATCTCCTAGGGTGTTATAGATGTTGCCGGATACCTGGAGATCTCCGCTGATTACAGTGACCCCGTAATCACCCTTACCGCCCACAGTACCAGAAACAAAGAAAGATACATCTGAGTTGTCCTGTGCTGCTTTGTCGGCCGTAAACCCGAACGCCGTCACTGACCCCTGCTCAGAGCCACTAATCTGAAAATAGGTAGTATGATTGTCCGCTACTTCAATGGCCAACCCGTCAAACTCAGAGCCAGAGACGGACAACCGGGCATTCGGCTCAGATGTACCAATGCCGACGCGGTTCGAACCCGTAGCGAACAAGACGGTGGTGCCGTCTGTGGTGTCGGCCCGGAAGATTTGTCCGTCGTCGGAGGAAGAAAGATGAAGAAGAGCATCGGGATGATTGCTGCCGGCAATACTTGCGCCGGCACCAATACCTACATAGCCGAGTGCGTCGGCTTGGTCTGAGATTACAAAGCGGTATCCGGGTGTACCGCCAGTGCTATCATCAAAGATAGTGAACCCATACGCGTCCGATCCCATAGAATAAGCTCGATAGTTAGTAGCATTAAACTGTATGAGGGCATTATCAGCGCCTTCGATGTCGAGCTGCCTGCTGGGATTGCTTGTTCCAATTCCCAAACGATTACTGTCGTCGTGCCAGTAAAGACTGGCTGCTCCCCCTGTTGAGCCCCCATTGTTATACTGAATCTGTCCATCGGAGCCCGCCGGGGATGCCGTGGCTGTGATGTTTTCCAGATTCGAGCCGTCTCCATAGAAAGCTGATGCCGAAACGTTTAACGAAGAACTAATAGCGCCGGAGCCGGAAATGATTAAACAGTCTTCGCCGCCGGCCACAAAACCTATGGCGTCCTCAGACCAATCTAAATAAGTGTTTCTTTGAGTATCATCTTCATTGTAGATGTCGCCCTGATATGTCTTTCCTTTGGAATATTTATATGCCATCTCACACTAAATAGAATCTCAAATATAAAAGGGCGGGTACCCCGAAAGATACCCGCCCCAGTTTGTATAACTATCTCCGAAGAGAAGTTAGAGTTTTCTTAGAATACGTTCCACTGATCGGTCGTAGAATCATAAGCCAAACTAACAGCTGCACCAGCCGATTCCAGCAGAATTGTACTGTTGCCGTCAATCGTGTTACCATTACCATTAATCGTCAGATCATTATCACCAGCAGACCCCGTCATAAGTGACGAGCGCTTCACGTAGTAAACTGCGCCGTCGTCGGGCGAAGCCGGCAACGTAATAGTGTGGGCAGACCCACTGCAGATTACAAAACTATCCGCACCATCGAGGGTGGTGTTTCCAGTTGTATTTTGTATACTACTGTAGACCACTCCCGAAGCAACTTCGGCTTTACCTACCAGCTTAACGTCAGCGCTATTGCTACTCCCAAGATATACGTGAGAGCACGACGCACTAAAGTCCTGCTTGACTTCAATATAGTCATACAGAGTGTCAAACTTCATGAAGTCGCCACCCGAGCCAGTGAAGATCAAGAGAGCGCCGTTGGTGCCCGATGTGTCTTCCTTGAGCTTGATTGTCATGTTATTGGTAGTCATGTCAACACTTTGCTCCGAACCTGCATCAAAACTAAGCGTACCACCAATTGCGGCGGCGCCGGCCAAATCTACCGAGGTAGCTGTAATACTGCCGATATTGGCAATGTTGCGACTAGAATCAACAATGTTCGTTCCATCTACATCAAAGCCAGCAGCACCATCAACCTTACCGGACATATCAACCGAAGCACCGACAAATATACCGGCAATACTAATGTTTGCGGCCGAATCACCGACCGTGAGGCCTTGGGAAGGAGTAAACAGCAGTTTATCCACATCGTCATTCCCGGCGATGTAAATCAGACCATCACCTATGTTGGTTGAGCCCGAAGCACTACTACTAACAGTAAGAGCAGTGTAACCATTCAGATACGCGGTGGGATTGTAATACAGGCCTGCATTACCACCGAGATCCACTGCTGGGCCCAAATCTTGCGTGAACGCAAGCTTGTAACTGAGATTAGAAGTGGACGACGTAACATCCGTAGAATCAGCCGAAAGATTGGACAACTTGGAGCCATCACCATAATAGTAAGAACCCGTTCCAATAATCATATCTCCAGCATTTGTTATATAACCTGATCCTGACACGTTGCCGCTACTCGCCTTGACAGTGAATACCTCGTCCTCGCCTGCAGTCTCAATTGCCAAGTTCCAACCAGTGGCTATAATACCATCAGTCCAATCAGCAGTGAGCGCGTCGCCAACGTTAAGTGAACCGCCCGCAGTTTCGCCAGAAGCTGACACCGACGAAGCGATTACCTGTCCAGAGCCGCCGTAAATAACAGCTTTGCTGTTCACCACCGTGCCTGCCGACGAACCATCAACCAAGTTAAGTTCAGCACCCGTAGAGGTAATTGCTGTTCCACCATAGGTGATGGAAGAATCAGCAGCCACCGTAATAGACTGAGCCGCTAAAGTAAGCAGGTCCGCATCGCTAGCAATACCAATAGTAGCGCCATCCTGAATCACCAACTTCTCACCTGAAATCTGGCCGGAGCCAGTGATTGTAGTCGCCCCTGCGACAGCACCAGCGGTACTAACGGTCAGGGTATCATTAACGTTAATGCCACCATCCAGCGAAGCCAGTCCACTAAAGGTTCCCGCTACACCAACAACATTACCATCGGTGTCAACAGTGAAGTCATCATTTGTGTTGATTCCACCATCAAGGGAAGCAAGACCAGAAGCCCCAACAGTAGTGACACCCGAGAGGGCGCCACCCATTGCTAGGGTTGTAAGACCCGTCACTGCACCTTGGTTGCTAATTGCAGCAGCACCATTCAGCGAAAGGCTGTTGGCCTGAATCTGACCTGAACCAGAAAGCAATCCAGTAGACGGCTTGAAAGTCAAAAGAGCATTGCTCGGGTTTGTACTACCGTCGGAAGTCGGCACCGCTAAGGGTACCCCATTTGCGCTAGCGGTTTGTGCACCGACCAGCATAAGTGCGCCGTCCGTGGCAGAGCCCGTAACGTCCACGCTGTCAGACGAAATGCCTGTTAAGTTTGATCCGTCTCCGTAGTAACTGTCAACGTATGCGTTAGCAAAACGTTTAGCTGATGTACCAAGATCAGAGACGCCATCTTTGTCGACTAATAAATCATAGTCTGGTTGTAATTCAATATTACCGGAAACATATGCGGTTCCGATTTGAAATTTGTATGCCATTTTTTAAATCCTCCTATAGATTAAATGACTAAACGGGTGAAAAAATCATAAATTTGTTCGCGAACACTCATTCGGAGGAGTAAAAAAATTGATATAGCTATCCACGGCCGTTTATCTAAAACATATATATCCCAGAATTGTCAAACGGCCAATAAAATTTAAATTAATATATGAACCAGTTGGCGCCGTCAGTATAAAGACTGAAGGATCCATAGGGAGAATTAATTTCTACACTGGTCGCGCCATCAATTGTATCCGATCCGGAGCGGAGAATAGTAATAACATTGGTGGTTGTGTTTCCGCCCTCGTCCTTGATTACAAAAGTTTGTCCCTCAGTGGCCGAGGACGCCTGGGGGATTGTAAGGTCTACTGTGTTA
>PVBE012385982.1_pt1 | contig 13349 bp, 9 predicted proteins | sample 1631181 | NCBI WGS metagenome assembly PVBE01 (sample SAMN08397723, study PRJNA350692) | Marine metagenome, whole genome shotgun sequencing project. | isolation source: water | place: Pacific Ocean | collected 2012-04
AACTGATTTCCATTTCGAGCACCATGTTGTCGACGCGCGTGACGAAGTAGTTGTACAGCACCAGCGTCGGTATGGCCACGGTCAGCCCCGCGGCTGTGGTCACAAGCGCGTTGCTGATGCCCTCGGCGAGATCGCTCGGATTCACCAAGCCTTGCTTATTCTGAATTTGCGCGAAGGCCTTGATCATCCCGGCCACCGTGCCCAACAGCCCAAGCAACGGCGCAATGTGGGCGCAAGTCGCCATGGCGGAAAGGTAGCGCTCGAGGCGCGGGACTTCGAGGTGGCCGGCGTCTTCAATCGCCTCGCGGATATCTTCCTTGTTGCGGTTGTGTTTGAGGATGCCGGCCTTCATGATCCGGGAGACCGGGGCCTCCGTTTCGTCGCAGATGGATACGGCTTCTTGAATGCGGTTTTGCCGCAGCACCCCGCGCATGAGATCCATGAATTCCCGGGTATCGATCGAGGAGCGGCGCAGGCTGAAAAAGCGTTCTATTGTTATGGCGAGCGCGACCACCGAACACGCTATGATCGGCCACATCAGGATGCCGCCATCAAAGATTACGTCGAACGGACTCGGACTCATCATGTCGTCTTGCACTAGGGTCTCCTCCTCCTATTCCTTACAGCGTAACCATGGTTCCAAGGCCCCTCTGGGTGAAAATCTCAAGTAGCAGGGCGTGCGGGGTGCGGCCATCGACGATGTGGGTCTTGGTCACGCCATGCTCAAGCGCCGCGTGGCAGGCCTCGATCTTCGGAATCATCCCGCCGGCGATGACGCCTCTTCGCGTCAATTCGTCGACCTCTTCTATCGGCAGTTGGTGGATCAGCGAATCGGGATCCTCCATGTCGCTCAACAGCCCAGGCGCGTCGGTCATGAACACGAGCTTTTCCGCCTTCAACGCCCCCGCGATCTCGCCGGCGGCGGAATCGGCGTTGACGTTCCAGGTGCGTCCCTGGGAGTCGCTGGCGATGGGGGCGATAACGGGTATCATGCCGGTATCGCACAGCGTGTTGACCAGCTTCTCTCGCACACGTGTAATCTTGCCCACATGCCCGATGTCCGATCCATCGCTCGTTTCCATCTTCACCGCGTACAAAAGGTTCCCATCCTTCCCGCACACGCCCACGGCCTCGCCGCCGGCCTGGTTGATCAGCGCGACGATGTCCTTATTCACCGAGCCCGCGAGGACCATCTCGACGACTTCGATTGTCGCGTCGTCGGTAACGCGAAGGCCGTTGTGAAAGCGCGTCTCCACATTTTGCTGCTTGAGCGCGCGGCTGATGTGAGGGCCGCCGCCATGCACCACGACGGGATTCATGCCCACGTATTTCATCAGGACGATGTCTTGCGCGGTCAGGCGGCGAATCGCAGGGTCGTCCATGACGCTTCCACCGTACTTGATGACGACGGTCTTGCCATTGAACTCGCGGATGTAAGGGAGGGCCTCGACGAGCACGGAAGCCTTGTTGATGAGCTCTTGCATGAGAGTTCGGGGTATTCCTCTCCGGTATGGGCGCCTCTACCGCTAGTCGTTACGACCGATAATCCGCGTTAATGCTAACATATTCGTGACTCAGATCGGAGGTCCAGAACACGGCCTTTCCAGATCCGTTGCCAACAGCTAGTTCAAGGCGGAACTCGTCTTGCAGCATGACGGCGGCCGCATCGTCCTCGGCGTAATCCGCGACCAGCCCGCCGTGCGTGAGTTGCACGCCCCCCAAGCGAATGTCCAGCGAAGCCGGATCGAAATCGACGCCCGCGTAACCCGCGGCACACGCGAAACGCCCCCAATTCGGATCCTCCCCGAAGAAAGCCGTCTTGCAGAGTTGCGAATTCCCGATGGCGCGGGCGATGCGTTCCGCGCCGTCGTCGGTTACCGTTCCCGACACCGCGATCTCGACAAACTTCGTTGCGCCTTCGCCATCCTTTACGAGAGCCTTCGCCACTTCCTGACAGAACGCAGTCAGAGACTCGGCAAATGTAGACGCGTCCGCGCTGCTTTCTTGCACGGCAACACTGCTTCGCCCGTTGGCGAACAGAAGCACCGTATCGCTCGTGCTCATATCGTTGTCCACGCTGATTCGGTTAAATGAAGACCTAACCGCGTCCCGCAGAAGCGTCTGAGATAACTCGGGGGCGATGGCCGCGTCCGTCGTTATGATGCAGATCATCGTTGCCATGTTGGGAGAGATCATGCCTGAGCCCTTCGCGATCGCGCCCAGGCGAACCGGCCCCTGTTCCAACGTAATCTCGGCGGCAAATTCCTTGGCGACCGTGTCCGTGGTCATAATGGCCGTGGCCGCGGCAAGGCTGCCGCTTTCCGAGAGGGAGCTCGCGCAGTCGCCGATTCCGTTGAAAATAAGTTCCATAGGCAGCGGCACGCCGATTACACCCGTGCTGCAGATGCACATCTCCGAATAGCTCGCGCCTAAGGTAGAGGCCAGCCTTTCAGCCGTCGCGCGAACGTCTTCTTTGCCTTGAGCCCCGGTCGCGGCGTTCGCGTTGACGCTATTGATGAACACGCCGCGCGCGTAACCGCTCTTGCAGACTTCCACATTCCAATGGACGGGTGGCGACTTCATCACGTTGGTCGTAAACATCCCGGAAACGGTCGCCGCTTCGTCGCTGAAGACGAGTGCGCAATCCTCCTTTTCAGAACTCGGCTTCAGCCCCGCACGCACACCCGAAGCCCTGAATCCTTGCGGCGCGGTTACTCCGCCTTCAATAGGCTTCATACCGACATCCCCGCTAGGCCAAGGCCGGCCGTTTCATCCAAGCCGAACATGATGTTCATGCATTGGATGGCCATGCCCGCCGTGCCGCCGACGAGGTTGTCGATAGCACTTATGATCACGAGATTTCCCGTGCGCTTGTCGTCCACCCATCCGAAATCGCAAAAGTTCGAGCCGCGGACGTTGTTGAGTTCCGGCAATCCGCCCTCGCCAAGGACTCGCACGAACGGCTCGTCTTCGTAGCACCGGTAACACGCGGCCAAGTCGACCGGATCGTCGCAACGCACTGTAATTGTCGAGAGAATTCCCCGCGTGAAAGGCCCAACATGAGGCGAAAACTGGACCATAGCCTTGTTGCCCAATTCTTGTTCGATTTCGGGCGTGTGCTGATGGACTCCTACCTTATACGCCCAGACATTTTCGTTCAGCTCGGGAAAATGGAAGCGTTCGTTCAAGGACTTACCCGCACCGGACAATCCTGAAACCGCGTCCACAACAATGGGGATCGCAATGTTTGCGATATCGACCAGAGGCTTGAGAGGAACCAGGCATCCGATGGGGTAACAGCCCGGCACCGCCACGAGCCGCGCGTTCGTCAATTGCGCGCGGTTGAATGGAACGCAGCCGTAGACGGCCTCGCCGAGCAGCGAAGCGGCCGTGTGATCTTTTCCGTAGTATTGCTTGAACGCGTCCGTATCGTGAAGCCGGAAATCGGGTCCGATGTCAATCACGCGGGCGTCGGCGACGCGCAGTTGCGAAACGATCTCCATCGATTCCGCGCCGGGCACACCGACAAACACGACATCGCACGATTCGGCCAAAGCGGCCGCGTCAAACGGCTCGAATTCGAGATCCGTTAGCCCCCCGAACGCGGGCAACTCCTCATCCAGCCGGCGGCCGGCGGCGCTCGTGGAAGTCACCTGCGCGAGACTCGCACGCGGATGAGTCCCCAGAAGCCGGGCCAACTCCCGCCCGCCATATCCAGTGGTGCCCACAATTCCAACGCGTATCAACGAATTTCTCCTCTGGTAAGATAGCGGATTATATCTGTCCGCCGAAAATAGGTGCAAACGGCTCGCTACTCCTTCGACTAGACCCAAGGAGGGTGTCACCTTCAAACTTGTTTGGAGGTGGATTCTAGCCTATTCTCATCCTATGGAGACTTCCCAAGGCTTTCGTAAGCTCTGTCACCGTTACAATGTAAAGAACCATGCGCACGAACTCACGTTTTCCTGTTACAAAAGACGCCAGTTCTTGCGAAGCGAACGCACATGCGAATTCCTCGTGGAAGCGATAGGCAATGCTCGCGCCAAACACAGCTTTCACCTCTGGGCCTATGTGTCTATGCCAAACCATGTACATCTTTTGATCTGGTCGGCGAAGGCGGACTACTCCATATCGGCGATCTTGCAGTCGACAAAACAATCTGTGGCCAGGAAAGCCCTGATCTGTCTGCGAGAACATAAGCCAGCAGGACTCAAACAGCTGGCCACAGGGCAAAACATCGACCGTATCGTTTCTGGCAAAACGGTGGCGGTCATGACAGAAACATGGCCTCCGCAGCGGCACTGTCCGCGTCTGTTGATTACATACATAACAATCCAGTCCAGAAGGATATAGTATCGTATCCGTAAGACTGGCCTTGGTCCGGCGCGAAGGAATGGACCTCGGCTGAACCGGGCGTCCTATCGGTAGACCGAGAGTCCTTCCCGATAGCGTAACCCACCTCCAAACAAATTTGAAGGTGCCACCCGGTCATACATCAATTTCTATGTGTGTCTTCACGCATACGTCTAAGAGAAAGCGCTCAAGGAATCTCATGTCAAAAGACTTATTTGAGAACGCAGCCGCCGAGCGCTTGCGCAAAGAGGCCCCGCTTGCGCGCAGGGTCGCGCCCCGCCTGCTCGACGAACTCATCGGACAGGAGCATATCCTCGGTCCGGGGAAGATTCTGCGCCGCGCCATCGAAGCCGACCGCGTCACTTCGCTTATCCTCCACGGCCCGCCGGGAACCGGGAAGACTGCCCTGGCCCGCATCATCGCCATGCGGACCGAGGGCGCGTTCGACAGCGTCAACGCGGTGATATCCGGCGTCAAGGAACTACGCGAAATCATCGCGGAGGCCAAGCAGCGCCGCATCCACGAAAGCCGCAGGACGATCCTCTTCGTAGACGAAATCCACCGCTTCAACCGCGCGCAGCAGGATGCCCTCCTTCCCGACGTGGAGAACGGGAATGTCATCCTGATCGGGGCGACTACGGAGAACCCGTTCTTCTCGGTTGTGGCGCCGCTTCTGTCGCGCTCTCAAGTATTCGAGTTTCGCCGCCTCGAAGAAGAACACCTAGCCGCCTTGATGACAAGGGCTCTGGCTCATCAGGGCCGGGGCGGCGAGGAAGTCGCTATCGATGACGACGCGCTGACTCACATCGCCAGGTACGCGGAGGGCGACGCCCGGCGTGCGCTTAACGCGCTCGACATAGCCATGCTGACGACACCGCCGGAGGAGGGCCGCATCCGCGTCACGCGGGGAGTCGCGCAGGAATCGATCCAGCGAAAAATGCTCCACTACGACAAGACGGGCGACGGGCATTACGACTCCGCTTCCGCATTTATCAAGAGTATGCGCGGCACGGATCCCGATTCCGCGATCCATTGGATGGCGCGGATGCTCGAAGCGGGAGAGGACGCCCGTTTTATCGCGCGGCGCATCTGTATCGCGGCTTCCGAAGATGTGGGCAACGCGGACCCCATGGCCTTGGTCGTCGCGACGGCCGCGTGGCAAGCCTGCGAATTCGTGGGGCTGCCGGAAGCGCGGATCATCCTCGCGCAGGCCGCCACCTACGTCGCCTGCGCGCCGAAGAGCAACGCCGCCTGCAAAGCCATCGACGCCGCGCTCAAGGACGTGCGCGAACAGCCGACGGTCCCGGTCCCCAAACATCTCCAAGACGCGAGCTACAAAGGCGCGAAGAAACTGGGCCGGGGCGAGGGCTACAAATACGCGCACGACTACCCCGGCGCTCATGTCGAACAGTTCTATGGGGTCGAGCGCGGCGCCTACTACCGTCCGAGCGGCCGCGGCAAAGAAGGCGAATTCAAGAGACGGCTGGATTCGTTTGGCGGCGGCGCGGAAGATGATTCATCCGGGAAGCAGTGAATTTCCGCCACATCTTAGAGCAGTTTCGTATTCATAATTAGTTAAACTGCTCTAGTTTGAATTGGCTTGGAGACGCCTTTCGCTTGATCGAGCAAGCTACTGGTTCGCTTGGACAAGCTCAATGTCTACGCCATCGGGAGCTCTAACATAGGCGATGCGAACGCCTGGCAAGAATTCGTGGGGTTCAACGGAGAACGTGGCGCCTTTCTTCTTGAGGGCGTTGCAGAATTTGTCCAAGTCTCCGGCTACGCGGAACCCGAAATGGTCCGCGCCCCACTGCGGGGCGTGAACGTAACCGTCCGCAAACCTCCTCACGCCAATGCTCGCTTCGGGCTGCTCGCCTGGCCTCTGGCCACGGACCAGTATGGTGGCGCCGTCGAATGCGATTCTATATTGTGGCGCGCCACGAAGCTGAACGACATCAGCAACTTTGCCGCCTAGCACGTCCGCGTACCAGGATGCCGCGGCTTCGGGATCCTCACTGACGACGTGGATGTGGTCAAAGACAATCTTGGCATCACTCATGTTGGCCTATCTCCTCCTGCAAGACGTGGAATCTTCTCTTCCTCTGCGATAACTGGTTTCCACCATAGCACAAAATCTGAAGGACTCGCCGGGCATGTGTTCGGGGCCTGCCAAGCGAGACCGGACGCGCTCAATACGAAAAGGTGGACTACGGCGCGGGCAGCGTTGCGATCACCTTCGCCTCTGCAGCGTTGCCTGCGCGGACGTTCATGAGGATGGACGTGCCGGGGAGAATGTCCGGCAGGCCGGTTAATGAGAGCGTTCCATCGGGCGTGCTGCGAGTCCCGAGGATGGGCCGCCCGTCCAGATGATAGAAGTTCACGTCGGCATTGGGCAGCGTATCGATCTTGGGCAATGCGCACGAAGGCACGCGGCCCGTCGTCGAAGCCCCCCGGAACAGCGTTCCACCGCCGCGCGGCGCATCCTGTGGCGCGTCGATGATGTTACGGATCTTGAGCGAGAGAGTAGGGTCGGCCGCGGCGGGATCGAATTCCTTCTCAAGGAAATTCCAGGATGGCGGGTCGCCCGGTTCCGGCTTTTTCCGGTCGGGGGAAATGGCCCTGCCGCAATACAGTGCATGCACCTTGACCGCGCGTCCGTCGAAGTCGGTCATGTCCGGGCCGAAGTCTTTCTTCAGGCCGCGCCCGCCATAGTTTCGACCGATGGGACCGCACGAGGATTCGATGATCCGGTTGGCCTTTTCCTCGACGGTGGCGGCCATATGAATGTCGCCGTAGACGCTCAAGATACCGGGGCGTCCGCCCAGCACTTTGAGCGTCCGGTCCACGCCCGCCTTGACCCACCCGGCATAGTCTGCTGCTATGCGGTCTTCCTGGGCAAACTTGTCGTTCAACTCGGGGTCTATGATGGCGCCGGTGAAAACCGGAAACATGCAATTGACACCCGAGAGCAGCATCAGCGGCGATGTGTCGGTGCGGATGATGTCTTGTAGCCAGGCAAACTGCTCCTCGCCCAGCAGCGTCCGTGTAGGGTTGCGACGGTCGTAGAGCTGGCGTTTGTGGCCCCAGCCTTCTTCTCTCCAGAGGTTCACGTATTGCGATGTGCGCCATAGCCGCGACTCGAGGACGATCAGGGAGAAGTCGCCGTTGGGCATCTTCCAGCGCCGCCAGTCTTTCGGGTTTTCGGTGCCGTACCAGTGTTCGACGCCTTCGACGAGGTGCTGGTTGATGGCGACATTGCGCTGCATGTACAGCGGGTCCGTGCCCAGGTCGTCATACTGCCGCACGATGATTTGCTCAGGGCCCTTCACGTCATCCATCCCGTAATCGTGGTCGCCGGGATTGATGACGTTCCAGTGGCGCATCATCTGCCAGCGGCTGGTCTGGTTGGCGATGGACAGCGTGATGATCTTGTACGCATCATCGGTACTGGGCGGGGCAAAGAGCAGTTCAAGATACCACACATCGTCGTCCCAATTGACTATCTGAAAATCGTAATCCTCGAAATGCTTGTACGCATTTTGGGTCGGCTGTCCGTGCAGCCAGTTGCGCTGGAATCGGCCCGCCTCAGGCAGTGTGGTGCCGTTGGCGTGGATGGCATGACCGCCCAAGGTGCACACCCGATACGGCGCGGCCAAACGCGGTAGACGCCCCACATAGGTCTTCCGGCCCAAGTAGCCGTCCTCCACGGGCGCCGGCCGTGGGTCCGCAGTCACGTCCACGCCGTCTTTCCAAACGGTGTAATACAGGGTCTTCTCACCAGGGCTCACCGGCAGCACCACGTCAACTACGGCGGTGAAGCGGCGCCACTCGTTGTTCACGATGGCCGTGGCGCCCGCGATCGGAACACTGGCCCAGCCGCCGTTGGGGTTGGTCGTGTCCGCTACGCGGACCTCGACGCGCTTCCCGGCGCTGCGAAAGAGCGCGACAAACTTCGCCCGCCACTGGCCGTTCACTTCGCGCAACGTGTCCCCAAGGGGATAGCACACGTGCAATTCGTTGACCTCAAGCGGCATCGCGCGGCTCGCGCCCGGCATTAATTCGACGCGGTTAACCGCGAAGTCGAGTGCTCCGTAACACGCCAAGCCGAAGTAGCCCTCGGTAAACTTCTCGCGTTCGACGCCCTTTTGGGTTACGGAGGTTTCTCCACTGTCGGCGATGAGCCTCACCGTGACCGTGGCAGCGCCGTCGAGCGGCCCCGAAACTTCCAGCTCGACGACCACTTGATCACCGACCGCCATTTTGCCGGCGCTACGCTGCGATGCATCGGACACTGCTCCGCTGTCCTTGCCATGGTCATAGAGGCCGAAGGCGCCGTCCTTGTGCCATAGGGCCATCCAGGAAGCCGCGCCCTCCGTCACTTCGCCCCAGGCACTGCTTGCGGGGAACTTCATAGATTCATGCAGTGATTCGCCCCCAAAGCAGACTCCCAGGAACCCTCCTTTTTCGCCACGGCCTGCCGGGCTGGTTTCCTTGATGGTGAATTCCGCACGAACGGTATAGTTGCCGCTCAACGTCCAATCGCGCCGCCAAAGCATCCCCATGGGCAAGTTCGGCAGCGGGTTGCCTGTCCGCGGTTTGACGGTTTTTCCGCCTGTGGACCAGTGCCACGGAAAGGACGTCTTCGGGTTTCCGTTCCCGAGGTTCTCGAGGCGCCGCCGCAGCGCGCCACCCTCGATCTTCCAATAGCCGGGATTCAGCGTCTCCCAGCCGACGCCGTGATAGGGCGTGTCCGGGCGATTGAAATCGTCGATAAGCGCCAGTTGTGCGCACGCGGCACCGCACAGCATTGTCGCCACAAAACACCTTGAAATGATTCTCTTCATATTCGTCTCCGGAGCTCAAACGGGTGCGCGTTGTTTTGGCTGGGCCTTGTAGGCTTAGGTCTCGGTTTATTCTTGCTTGCCGTACCATTCCACGGCTCGATCAGCGGAGCCTGAGTCCTCACTTGAGCCACGTTTGTACTGCAGCTTCGCCCCGATCTTGACGAGGATGAAGGCCGCCTGGATATGGCAACGCAGACATTCTAGCCAATGGCAGTACTCGGTTCGACATAGACGTGATCCGGGCATTCTCATACCGGAAAAACTCAAAACCGAGTGGGGTTATCCACATGCCCAAACCCATACACAAAAGAAAAAGAAGCAAAAAGATAACACTGCGGAGACTATGGGATTGCTCCGCGTTTCCTCCAAGAACCATCATGCAAGGAGGAACGACGAAGCAATCTGCTACCAACAAGTCACGCCTGACAGAAGGCGAGCGGCTCTGGCGACCGGAGAAGATTGTCGCAGTCGCTGTCGCTCCCTCGCAAAGACGGTTGAAAATTTCATTTAGGACAGCAGGGAAAGTATTTATGTATTGGGCCGATCAGCCCCGTCTATTGTGATCTTTCCATCTCTATCCCCAGAGAATCCTGAACGGGGCCATGCCGGTTTTGACATTGATACAGGCCGGAAGGCCGGAGGCGAAGGCTCGCTCAAGAGCGGGACGAATCTCCGCGGGCGTCTCTACGAGTTCGCCGTGGCCGCCGAGAGCTTCCACCATCTTGTCGTACCGGGTGAAAGCGAGCTCTGTCGAAACAACCTTCTCCTTCCGATCGCCCTTGATCATCCCCCAGCATTGGTTGTTGCTGACAACAACTACTACCGGGATATTGTGTCTGACCATGGTGTCGATTTCCATGGCGTTGAAGCCGAACGACCCGTCGCCGGTAATCACGAGCGCCTGCTTAGTGGGCCTGGCCAGCTTTGCCGCCATGGCGAAGGGCTCCCCGATCCCCAGCGTCCCGGTTCGGCCCTGGCGAAGGAAATGGCCTGGCAGATACCTGGGGATAAGCTGGTCGGCGAAAACCGCAATGTCTCCCCCATCCACGGAGAGAGTGGCATCCCTGTCGAGAAAGTCACTGACCTCCTTGCACAATCTCGCCGGATGTATCGGCGCCTCGTCGTTGTCCGTTAGCGAGTCCAGATACGCTTGCCGCTTCTCCGTCTTGGCTTTGATTTCCGCAACCCAAGGCATGGCATCTCTGCCCTCGCAGCGGCCGCGCGCCTCCTCGAGCATCTGCTTCAACACGGCCTTAACATCGCCGACAATGCCGACTTCGATGGGGCGGATGTGTCCGATTTCGCTGGCTTCGATGTCAACCTGAATCCACTTGCTCTCCTTGCTGTATCCGCGGGCGAACCCGCCTCTGAAGTCGATGCGGCCCCCGATGAACAGCACTACGTCGGCATCCTGGGCGCTACGGTTCTCAAACTGGGCATGGTCCGCTGGTATAATTCCCTCGGCCGTAGGCGAAGAAGCCGACGCCGGGATCTTGGTGAGCTCGACAAACTCTTGAAGCTCTTTGGCCGCTTGAGACCACCACACGCCGGCGCCAAAACGGATCGCAGGCTTCTCGGCGTTCAAGAGGAGGTCGACGGCCTCCTTGATTAGCGCAGGATCGCCCTGGGGCCCGGTCGAGGAACGGTAGTTTTGGGGAAGCTCCACCTCTGACTCTTCTACTTGCGCATTGAGGATATCGACGGGAAACTCGATATAAGCCGGCCCCATTCTGCCGGCAAGCGCGTGCCGAAATGCCATGCTGGTGTATTCGCCGACTCTCTTCGCTTCATATCCCGCCCGTGCCCACTTGGTGCAGCTCTTCGCCATTGCCAGTGAATCCGTATCCTGCAGGGAGCCAAGCTCGAACTCGAAGAATTCGCTCCTGCCGCCGAAAACGACTATCGGAACGCAGTTTCCGGACGCCTGCCAGAGACCGGTAACCGCATTGGCCACGCCGGGACCTGCCGTTACCGCGGCTACCCCTGGCTTGCCGGTCGCCCGGGCCCATCCCGCGGCCATGAAGACAGCGGCTTGCTCGTGGCGGGTGTCGACGACCCGTATCCCCTCATCTTCGCACCCCTGCAAGATCGACATGATGTGTCCGCCGGTCAGAGTGAAAACGTGTTCTACTCCCTCTTGCTTGAGGATCTTGGCCGCCAGTCGTCCTGCTCGAATCATACCCATCTTTCTAATCTCCTCTTCTCTTTGGATCGTCGCGTCCGGTGCTCCGATGACGGTGTTTCGGTTTGCCGAACAGCCTGTGAACGGCGGACTCAACATGCTCACGGTTATTGGCGCGGATGAATTTCCGCGGGGCACAACCCACAGCCGGCAATCTCAGGCTTTGGCCCCCACTCGTATTTGCTTCACTCCCATATTCCCTCCGGAATGGGCCTGTCCTCCACGATTTCGAAGAGCAATTTACCGGGTCCCATGATGAAGAAGCTGTCATGGCCCTCTTCCTTTCGCGTGGTCGGTTCGACGATCTCCACTCCGGCCGCCTTCATACGTTCAAAGACCGGTTCGATATTGCGGTACGAAAAGGCGAGATGGTCAATCACACTTCCCTTGGTCGGCTCGCACTCATCCGGCATCCCCTTGGGCCACGCCGGGCCTCCTCTCCTGGGTAGCCCGAAGATGCAGAAATTTACATTGTCCATCGTGCACGACCGCACCCAATCGGCGAATTCAGGCTCAGGTCTTGGCCGGCCCCCTTCGCCAACTCCGTCGGCCTGGATGCCGTCGCCGACAGTCTCGACGAACCACTTCGCCGTCACGTTCGGATCCTCCGCCCAAAAGTGCATGTGCTCGAAGCGGTGGTTCCTCGCCCCTGTGTAGATCTCGAGCAACTCCCGGTCCTCGCCGTAGAAATACATATAGTGATCTTCGCCCAGCGGCTGCGGGGGCGTCTCGAACTCGACCCCTTGTCTCTTGAGCCATTCATACTCGGCGGGCCCGTCCACGCCCGACCATCCGACGTGTTTCAGCGACGTCGTAGGCGCACTCCTAGCAGGTTCGCCTACCTTATTCAGCAAGATAAAGGAGCGCTCCGTGAAGAGCGCATCCACCTTGCCGCGGTACTTGGTGCCCACCGCGCCCAGGTATTTCTTGTAAAACGCGATCGAAGCCGCCGGGTCGGTCACGTTTAAATGAAGGTGGTGGAAGTGGGCCTCGTTAGGCTCATCGCTGGAAGAGGCGTTCATGTGATCTGCCGACAGCGAAGCGAGCGCTGGCATGACCTTGCGGAGTGGTTTCATGGGTCAATCCTCCAGATAATCCTCTGGTTGTTCGCGCGCGTCTCCGGTTCTTGGTATCCCCCGCGCATCATGACATGCAGATCATATCTCCCGCAAATAAGAGATCGTCAGGACCTGGATCCAGGGATTCAAACTTAGCGATGAACCCGGATTCATATACTAAGTGCAACAGGCATGGCTTTTCGGTTTAGGGCCGTGGCTAAGCCCTTTTCTGCCGGAGGCATCCGTCGCTCACCGTGAGCGGCGACGGATGGGGCCGGTGGGTAAGGGCGGTCGCTTGCGTGGGAGGTCTACGCTGCTCTGAGGTACTCGGGCTTCGCGCTCGCGTCGCCCACAACCACGCGCCTCTCTCGACATTCTTTCGAGGTCGGGAAGAATGTCGACTGTCGCCACCGTGGCCGAATCGAGAACCGTCACCTGTTCTTCGAGCGCCTTACTTGTCAGAATCTTGGGCCAGATGTTCATGTAGAAGAATCGCCGCGTCTCGATGGTGGGGCTACACATTTGAAGCAGCGAGTATGCCCCCGGCCCCGGTTCGCCTGCGCCAAGCCGCACATGCCCTCAATGTCGGCATGTCTCCGCTCGCCTTTCAGCCCTGAATCAGCCTGCCTCGGCCCTATTCTGTGATCAACTCGCTCCAGGGGCACTCCAACCCCTACCAAAAGGACTTTACCCGAAAGCCACGCCACGGCTTCGGGGCCTTCTGCACTCAACGCCTAGTCAGACAGTCCCCAATGGGGTATCATGATCCTGAGGGAAGGACGATCCGCCGACTACTGCGGAGCCTGACGCCCTATCTGTTGCAGGCATAGGTGGCGTCGGGGACGGGTCCAACGGTTATCGAGCATACAACCCAGAAGGAGTGAATCCATGTCGTATCGCAGCACGTTAGTC
>PVBE010937982.1_pt1 | contig 13347 bp, 9 predicted proteins | sample 1631181 | NCBI WGS metagenome assembly PVBE01 (sample SAMN08397723, study PRJNA350692) | Marine metagenome, whole genome shotgun sequencing project. | isolation source: water | place: Pacific Ocean | collected 2012-04
TACCGCCGCGTAGCGCGGCGAATATCGCGGACTGCCTGTTCGGCTGTCCCGGTCTTACTGGGGTGTTTCCGTCTCATCTTCGCTCCTTTTGATAGGCTACGATGAACCGGAAACACTCTACCTACGCAATCAACTCATTTTGTCCAATTGGCGCCGACAGGGTACAATTGGCATAAGGTCAAAAAATGCCAATGCCGAAATTTACCCCCCCCCCCGCCTCTATCCTCTCCTGCAAGAGGGGAGGATAGAGGCGGGGGACTAATCTAAATACAAAAACGGCGCCTCGGTGGTGAGACGCCGTTTTCCGAATTCTGTTTCAACCCGGTCAGTAATCCAGGAAGCTTCGGAGCTTCCTGGACCGGCTGGGGTGTTTGAGTTTGCGGAGCGCCTTGGCTTCAATCTGGCGGATACGTTCGCGGGTGACCGAGAATTGCTGGCCGACTTCTTCCAGCGTGTGGTCTGTGTTCATACCGATGCCGAAGCGCATGCGCAGAACCCGTTCTTCACGGGCCGTCAGGCTGGCCAGGACCCGTGTGGTGGTTTCCCTCAGATTGCCTTGGATGGCTGCATCCAGCGGCTGGATGGCATTCTTGTCCTCAATGAAATCACCGAGATGGCTGTCCTCTTCGTCCCCGATGGGGGTCTCTAGACTGATGGGCTCTTTAGCGATTTTCAGGACCTTGCGCACTTTGTCCACCGGCATGGCCAGCTTTATGGACAATTCTTCGGGCGTCGGCTCGCGGCCGATTTCGTGCAACATCTGGCGGGACGTCCGCACCAGCTTGTTGATGGTCTCGATCATGTGCACCGGAATACGGATGGTGCGCGCCTGGTCGGCGATGGACCGCGTAATGGCCTGCCGGATCCACCAAGTGGCGTAGGTAGAGAACTTATAGCCGCGCCGATATTCAAATTTATCGACCGCCTTCATCAGGCCGATATTGCCCTCCTGAATGAGGTCGAGGAACTGCAGGCCGCGGTTAGTATATTTTTTAGCGATAGAAATCACCAGCCGCAGATTGGCCTCGATCATTTCCTTTTTCGCCTTGGCGGCTTCGCGTTCGCCCTTCTGGACGGTGGCGACGGTGCGGCGGAACTCACCGATGGGCAGGCCCATCTCATTGGCGATTTCAAAAATCTCGGCGCGGATTTCCTTAATTTCGTCCTTGTGCATTTTACCGAATTCTTTCCAACCTTTACCGGCTAACCGCGATACCCGGTTGAGCCATTTGGGATCCAGCTCATGGCTGTAATACTCTTCGAGGAATTCCGCCCGTTTGACCTTGGTGGAAACCGCCATCCGCAACATGCGGCCTTCGAAGCCGATCAGTTTACGGTTGAGGTCGTACATATGAGTGACCAGATATTCGACCTTATTATTGTTGAGGTGGATACCTTCCATCAATTCGATCAGTTCATGGCGGAGCTTACCGATGCGCTTTTCTGTAGCCGGTGTAATTTTGTCCCCGACCTGGATAGCGATCAGGCGTTTATCCGCCGCCCGATGCAGTTTGGCGTAGGTTTTCTTGATGGAATCAAATTTTTTCAGAATTTTCGGCAGGAGGGATTCTTCCATAACCGCCAGTGAAACGGTGTTCTCCTCTTCATCATCGTCGTCGTCATCGTCATCGGTGTTTACGGCACTGGCTTCACCGTTCTCGGCACTTTCACCCTTTTCGCTTTCGTCCTGATCCGATTCTTTTTCCTCTGTTTCAGTATCAATGGCGTCGGCCGCTGATGGCGCTGGTGTGGGCGTAACGCCTAGCCCGCCTTCGACCTCACCGGTGGCATCATCGCCACCGCCCTTGGGGCCGGAATAGGTGGCGTCGAGGTCAATGATATCCCGCAGCAGGATCTTGCCTTCATCCAGATCGTCACGCCATTGCAGCAGCGCCCTGATGGTCATAGGACTTTCTACGATACCACCGATCATCATTTCCCGTCCGGCTTCAATCCGCTTGGCGATGGCGATTTCACCTTCGCGGGACAGCAATTCGACACTGCCCATTTCCCGCAGATACATGCGGACCGGATCGTCCGACCGGCCAATATCACTATCGACGTTACCGCTTGTGGTTTCGGCTTCTTTTTCCTTCGCGTCGCCGGAGGCTTCCTCGGCGTCTTCGCTTTCCACCACATTGACACCGGCTTCCGATAGAATCGACATGGTATCTTCGATCTGTTCGGAAGAAACCTCTTCAGGCGGCAGGGCTTTGTTCAGTTCGTCATAAGTGACGAAACCCTTTTCCTTACCTTGCGCGATCATTTTTTTGACCGCGGCATTCACTTTATCCAGCAGTGGACTATCGTTGGATTCGCCTTGCGCCTGCGGTTTCTCCGCCGTGGCAGTCGCTGATTTGGTTGCCATTCAAACCCCTCTTAAGAGCTCCAAATTTCTTTTCGGCTCTAATTTGCTACCGGGCGCTTGGTGCCCGTAAAAATCCTACTTTCGGCAATCGGCTATTTAAGCCACATTACCGGTTGGAACGCCGCCGTTGTTATATTCCGGCTCGGCGTCTTCCACTTTGTCAGCCGTATCCTTCAAGGATTTGAGTAAATCGAAATCCTCCCTGGTGGGATCTTTGGCGAGCCGTTTTTCAACGACCGCAATCTCATCCAGCAATTGATCTCTTTGCAGCAGTCGCAACTGCTGCTCCCAGCCCTTCCTGGCGACATTAAATTGTGTATCTGGCCGAGCGAAACTAGCGTGGTCGTAGACCTGTCGGCTCAAAAGGCCGCCCATTTGTTCCGAAAACCCGGTACGCTCTAAATGGTCACATATAGAAGCAAAATCAAGTCCTGATCCCGTCTCTTCGTTCAGAGCCAGGGTCTTTAATACCTCCTGACGCAATTTGTCAAGATCGGGTGATGAAAAATGCAACACACCCAACTGCTCGCCGAGTTGATCAAAGAGCTCAGGGTGGGTAATTAGCGTGGTCAGTAGAATAGCCTGTTGCAACCATTTTCGATCAACTTTGGTCGCCGACCCCGATTTTTCGGCCATCTGCGACGACGGTGCAAATCGTCCTGATTTCCCTGTATTGGCGGCATCGCGGATTTTCCTGAACTCTTTCCATAGCCTGTCTTTAAAGGCGTTCAGATAATAGCGTTGAACGGTTTCATCACCGATGCGCATAGCCGTGTCGCGAAGCCGGCGTTCCAACCCGGCTCTCGCTTCTGGTGTATCCAAGGGATGTCCATGAGTTTCAACCCGCCAAATTATTTCCGAAAGGGGCTGGGCTGTGGCGATCAGTTCGGTCATGGCGCCAGCGCCTTTGGCCTTGATCAAACTGTCCGGATCTTCGCCTTCCGGTAAGGTCACGAACCGCAAACTGTGTTCCGGCTTCAATAGCGGCAACGCCCGTTCAGCAGCCCGTTTGGCAGCCCGCTGACCGGCTGCATCACCATCGAAACACAAGCACGGTTCCGGCACGACGCGCCACATCAGTTGAATTTGATCCTCGGTCAGGGCCGTGCCCAACGGCGCCACCGTCATCGTGAAACCGGCCTGATGCAGGGCGATGACATCCGTGTACCCTTCGGTGACGATCAGGCTGTTTTGTTTGCGGGCGTTCGCCAAAGACTGGGGCATCCCGTAAAGCGCCCGGCCTTTGTGGAATAAAGGGGTTTCCGGTGAATTGAGATATTTGGGTTCGCCCTCTCCCAAAATGCGCCCGCCGAAACCGATTACCCGCCCCGGCCGGTCGGTGATGGCAAACATGGCACGCCCACGAAACCGGTCATAAGGTGATTTGCCGCGATTATCCGGCTGGATCAGGAGACCGGCTTCAATCATCTGGGCATCCGTCACGCCTTCTTTCGACAAGGCGGTTCTAAGCGATCCGCGATTATCCGGTGCATAGCCGAGCCGAAACTTGGCAATCGATTCCTCCGAAATACCCCGGTCCAGCAAATAATCAAGCGCCGCCTTGCCCACGGGCAGACGCATCTGTTTCTCGAAAAAGACGGACGCTGCCTCCATGACATCATAGAGGCCTTTGGCCCGCTCTGCTCGTTGGCGCTCTTCAGGGGTTTCCACTGGAACTTTCACACCCACCTCAGCGGCCAGCAGTTCGACCGCTTCCGGAAACGATAAATTGTCGGTTTTCATAACGAAATCGAAGACGCTGCCATGCTCACCGCAACCGAAGCAATGGTAGAAGCCTTTGTCTTCGTTGACGGTAAATGACGGTGTTTTTTCATTGTGGAAAGGGCAGAGGCCGCTGTGTTCCCGCCCCTTCTTCTGCAGCCGCACCCGCCGTCCGATGACCTCCGCCAAGCCAACACGGGATTTCAACTCATCCAAAAAACGGGGCGAAAAGGCCATGAAGTTCCCAGACTATTTTTATTTAGTCCCTATTGGGAACCGTTTTAACCCATGCAAGCGACAATGTATCGCCCATAAAAAAGTTATCCCCAGGTTCCTCGTTATCCACAGGGTGCAGATAATAATATTATTTATTTTTTTGCTAGCCCAGCCGATCTTTCACTACGGCGCTGGCTTTGCCGAAATCCATGCAGCCGGCGTGATTTTCCCGCAACTGGGCCATGACCTGACCCATTTCCTTGAGGCTGCTGGCTTCGCAGTCCTTTATGGCGTCCGCGACGGCAATGGTAATTTCTTCTTCGCTCATCTGTTCGGGCAGAAAGCGCCCAATGATTTTGATTTCTTCAGCTTCCCGGTCGGCCAGTTCCTGGCGGCCACCTTTATTATAGGCTTCAATGGAATCGTGGCGCTGTTTGATCATGGATTGCAGGAGTTGCAGAATTTCGTCGTCGCTGATGCCTTCGTCGACGCCGCCTTTGCCACGATCGGCGATATCGCGATCCTTGAGCGCAGCTAAAATCAACCGCAAGGTCGACACGGCGCGCTGATCCTTGGCCTTCATGGCGTCTTTAAGCGCCCTATTTAATGTGGTTCGCAACATCGTTCCCCCCCCCTCTATACCGATCTAAATAATCCTTTAGTAGGAAGTCCTGGACCCTACCCCAAACCAAATCTCAGAGTCAATTCGTTGTTTTATTATAAGCTACTGAAATAAAACGATTTTTTTAGTTTTTTTTACTTGACGACGGCGCAGGCATCGCTTAAGAGATGCTTCCAATCTGAGTGATGGGCAGGAACTCCGATGACCCTGGCCGTTCACCTGAAACTTAAGATTTCATTGCTTGCCGATCTGTGATGTCGGCCAGCGGGTTGAATGCGAGGATCCGCCACTTTATGACGGACGCCCTATCCACGAGCGCAGGTGCTAAGACTGCGTCAAAAAAGCCACCCGCAAATCGACCACCGCGGGCCGACGCCGCTTTGGTATTGGCCGACGGTTCTGTTTTTTGGGGACATGGCGCGGGAGCAAAGACGGGCGCAATCGGCGAAGTCTGCTTCAACACCTCTCTCACCGGCTATCAAGAAATCCTCACCGACCCTTCTTATGCCGGTCAGATCATTACCTTCACATTTCCCCATATCGGCAATGTCGGCACCAATGCGGAAGATATTGAAACGATCACGCCGGCGGTCAGGGGCTGCATCCTTAGCGCCGATATAACGGAACCGGCAAATTGGCGAGCCGGCCAGCATTTGGACGACTGGCTGAAATCACATAACCTTCCTGCCATCACCGGTATTGATACAAGGCGCCTAACCCGGCATATCAGAGAATTCGGGTTCGCCAACAGCACCATTATCAACAGCGGTGAAGGGGTCGACATCAACAAGGCTGCTCAGGACGCCGCCGACTGGCCGGGCCTGGAAGGCATGGATCTGGCCAAGGATGTCACCTGCGCCCAGACCTACGATTGGGATGAATCGGTGTGGGCGCTGGGTCAGGGATACGGCACACTGGCCGAACCTAAATATCATGTCGTCGCCATTGATTTTGGGGCCAAACGCAATATTCTGCGCTGCCTCGCCGCGGCGGAATGTAAAGTCACTGTGGTTCCCGCAGCCACCAGTGCGGAAGATATCCTGGTCCACCAACCGGACGGGGTATTTCTCTCCAACGGTCCGGGCGATCCCAAAGCCACGGGACAGTACGCCGTCCCGACCATTCAGGCGCTGATTGAAAAAGACCTACCCATTTTCGGTATTTGCCTGGGTCACCAAATGCTAGCCCTGGCCCTCGGCGCAAAGACCAGCAAAATGCACCACGGCCATCGTGGTGCCAATCACCCGGTGAAGGATCTGGCCACCGGCCGGGTGGAGACCACCAGCCAGAATCACGGCTTCGTGGTGGAACGGGAATGCCTGCCCCAAGGCGTCACCGAAACGCACACCTCACTGTTCGACGGCACTCTGGAAGGCATCAAGTCTGAAGACAAGCCCGTCTTTTCCGTCCAACACCACCCCGAAGCCAGTCCGGGGCCACAAGACAGCCATTATTTATTCGACCGATTTGTGGCGATGATGGGGGGGAAATAGATGCCTAAACGGACCGACATCAAATCGATTATGATCATTGGCGCGGGGCCCATCGTCATTGGCCAGGCGTGTGAGTTTGATTATTCGGGGGCGCAGGCGTGTAAGGCACTGAGGGAGGAAGGTTATCGGGTGATCCTGGTCAATTCCAACCCGGCGACCATCATGACTGACCCGGACACCGCCGACGCAACCTATGTGGAGCCCATCACGCCGGAATTCATCGAACGTATTATCGAACAGGAGAAACCGGACGCCATCCTGCCGACCATGGGCGGACAAACCGGTCTGAATATCGCCATGGCGCTCGATAAGAACGGTGCCCTTGAACGCCACGGGGTCGAACTAATCGGCGCCAAAGCGGCCAGCATCGATAAAGCCGAAGACCGCCTAAAATTCAAGAACGCCATGGACTCTATCGGCCTGGAAAGCCCCGGGAGCGCTCTCGTGAAAACCTTGGACGAGGCTAAAACAGCCATGGAGGAGATCGGCCTGCCCATGATCATCCGACCGTCTTTCACACTTGGCGGTGCGGGCGGCGGCGTTGCCTACAACAAGGCAGAATACGAGCAGATCGTATCTGGCGGGCTGGCGGCGTCGCCGGTCAACGCGGTGCTGGTCGAAGAATCGGTGATCGGCTGGAAAGAATATGAAATGGAGGTGGTGCGGGACCACGCCGACAACTGCATCATTATCTGCTCCATCGAGAACGTCGACCCTATGGGCATCCATACGGGCGATTCCATCACCGTCGCACCAGCCCTGACCCTGACCGACAAAGAGTATCAAATTCTGCGTAACGCCTCAATCAATGTATTGCGGGAAATCGGTGTCGATACGGGCGGATCGAATGTGCAGTTCGCCATCAACCCCAACGACGGCCGCCTGGTCATCATTGAGATGAACCCGCGGGTGTCCCGCTCTTCCGCCCTGGCGTCCAAAGCGACGGGCTTTCCCATCGCGAAAATCGCCGCCAAGCTGGCGGTTGGTTATACGCTGGATGAACTCGACAATGATATTACTGGCGTGACCCCGGCATCGTTCGAGCCCACCATCGATTATGTGGTGACCAAAATTCCGCGCTTTACCTTCGAAAAATTTCCTCAAGCAGAGGCGCTCTTGAACACCTCCATGAAATCGGTGGGTGAGGCCATGTCCATCGGGCGATGTTTCTCTGAAAGCCTGCAAAAAGGTCTGCGCTCCATGGAGATCGGCCTCAGCGGCTTCAACGAAGTGAACATCGACGGCGCGCCGGACAAGGACGCCATTCGGGCGGCCTTGATCGAACCCCGGCCCAACCGCATTCTCTTTGTCGCTCAGGCGTTCCGTCATGGCTTGAACGCCGATGAGATTCATACGGCTTGTCATTTCGATCCCTGGTTCCTAGAGCAGATCAAGACCATCGTCGACGAGGAAGAAGGCATCCGTAAAGTTGGATTGCCTGACAACGCGCCGGAGCTTCTGCGCCTTAAAAAAATGGGTTTCTCCGACCAGCGGCTGGCCGAGCTGGCCGATAAAAACGCCCATGAGGTGACGGAGATGCGGTTGAACCTGGACGTCCGCCCCACCTACAAACGGGTGGACACCTGCGCTGCCGAGTTCCCGTCGCTGACATCCTACATGTATTCAGCCTATGAGGGCGACGGCATCAATCCGCCGGAAACGGAAGTCGAGGCGTCGGACCGGACGAAAGTCGTTATTCTAGGAGGTGGTCCCAACCGGATCGGCCAAGGCATCGAATTCGATTATTGCTGCGTCCATGCGGCTTATGCCATGCGGGATATCGGCTACGAATCCATTATGGTCAACTGCAATCCGGAAACAGTTTCCACTGATTACGATACGTCGGACCGGCTCTATTTCGAACCCTTAACCGGCGAAGATGTGGTCGAACTGATCCGCGCCGAGGAAACCAACGGCAAGCTTCATGGTGTTATTGTCCAGTTCGGCGGCCAAACACCCCTGAAGCTGGCTGCGGCGCTGGAAGAGGCCAATATTCCGATCCTTGGCACCTCGCCCGACGCCATTGATCTGGCGGAAGACCGCGAACGTTTTCAAAAGTTTTTGGAGAAATTGAATCTCAAACAGCCACCCAATGGCACCGCTAAATCGGCCGCCGAGGCAGAAAAGATTGCGGAAGAAATCGGCTATCCGGTGGTCATCAGACCGTCCTATGTGCTGGGCGGGCGGGCCATGGAGATCGTTCACAACGTAGAAAGCCTGCAACGGTACATGGCAACGGCGGTGGTGGTCTCGGGCACCTCACCGGTGCTGATCGACTGGTATCTGAGGGACGCCATTGAAGTAGACGTGGACGCCATTTGCGACAGCGAGGACGTTTTTGTTGCCGGCATCATGGAGCATATCGAGGAAGCCGGTATTCATTCGGGTGATTCCGCCTGTTCGTTGCCGCCCCATTCCTTGCCCGACGACATCATAGAAGAGCTGTGCCGCCAGACCAAAGAGATGGCGCTGGCCCTCAATGTGGTTGGCTTGATGAATGTGCAATTTGCCATTCAGGATGGCGTCATTTTCATCCTTGAGGTCAATCCGCGGGCCAGCCGGACGGTACCGTTCGTCGCCAAGGCAACGGGCGTTCCCATTGCCAAAATCGCCGCCCGGGTTATGGCCGGTGAAAAGTTAAAGTCGTTTGACCTGAGGGAGAACCTGAAACTCGGACATGTGGCGGTTAAAGAAGCTGTCTTTCCCTTTGCCCGTTTTCCCGGCGTCGATATTATTCTCGGCCCGGAAATGAAATCCACCGGCGAAGTCATGGGGATCGATAAAGATTTCCCCAGTGCCTTCGCCAAGTCCCAACTGGGCGCCGGCACCATTTTGCCAAGCGAAGGTGCCGTGTTCATTTCCATAAAGGACGCCGACAAAGCTGCGGCCCGTAAAATCGCCACTCGACTTGAGGACCTGGGTTTTGAAATCCTGGCAACGCGGGGTACGGCGCAATACTTTTCGGAAACCGGGATTACGGTGCGGGAAGTCAACAAGGTACTCGACGGCCGCCCCCACTGCGTTGACGCCATTATGAACGGCGAGGTGCAACTGGTGATCAATACGACCGAAGGCGCCCAGGCGATTTCGGATAGTTTTTCCATTCGCCGCTCGGCCCTGACCGGCAACATACCTCATTACACCACCATTACTGCCGCCGCCGCCGCCGCCGCCGCCATTGCCGCCCAATTCGGAAAAAATAGCGCCGGGGGGCTTGCAGTCGCCCCTCTTCAATCCTATTCTAACAGATCATCTGAATAAATTAGCCCATGCAGCTCTGCGGTGCGCCCGCGGGTGCAGGATGTTTTTGTTTTAACGGATAGGAAAATTATGGAAAGAGTTCCTATGACGGCCGACGGTTTGACGGCTCTAGAGGACGAACTTAAACGGTTAAAGCTAACCGAACGGCCAGCCGTCATTAAAGCAATCGAAGTTGCCCGTGAACATGGCGACCTGTCGGAAAATGCTGAATATCATGCCGCCCGCGAACGCCAAAGTTTTATTGAAGGACGGCTCGCGGAATTAGAAGATGTTATCAGCCGGGCTGATGTCATCGACCCCAAGACATTGACCGGTGACGTGGTGCGTTTCGGCGCTACCGTATTGGTCGCTGATGAAGATACCGATGAAGAATCCACTTTTCAAATCGTTGGCACCCATGAGGCCGATGTTGATAAAGGTAAACTCTCGATTACATCGCCGCTGGCCCGTGGGTTGATCGGTAAATCGGCCGGCGATTCGGCGGAAGTCACCGCGCCGGGCGGATCAAAATCCTACGAGATCGTCAAAGTTAAATATAAGTGATCTAACCTTCTGCTTCCTCCACGGTCACCGGTACGCCGGGTTCGGCTTTGGAGGATCGGATGGCGAGTGACGATTTGACGTGAGCGACATTGGGCGCCGCCGTCAGTTTTTTCATGACGAAATCCTGGTAGGTTTCCCAATCCTCGGCGACAATCTTTAATAGAAAATCGACCTCGCCCGCCAGCATATGGCATTCCCGTACTTCCGCCCAGTTGCCGACAAGTTCCTCAAACGCTACCAGATCGGGTTCAGCCTGGCTTTTCAGACCGACCTGGGCAAAGACGGACACGTTATAGCCCAGTTCCGCCTGCGCCAGTTCTGCGTGATATCCCCTGATATACCCCGCTTCTTCCAGCGCTCGGACACGGCGGAGGCAGGGTGGCGCTGATATACCGACCCGCTTCGCCAGCTCAACGTTGGTCATACGTCCGTTTTCTTGCAGGTCGTGCAGAATCCGTCTATCGACCTCATCGAGTTTAACTTGGCTCATGGCAAAAATTTAATCCAATCCTGGAAAATCCCCGGTTTCTAGAATTTCGTTTCGATAATATTATTACCCTAATTGGGTGTGTGCAATAATATTACTATCAATCCACCAGGCGCCGTTAACGGTGGCAAAGCCAGATAAAGACAAGTTGATGACAATCTTTTTAGGGCCGCTTGCATGGCGGCCTCTGGCTTTCTATTTTAAGGCTCAACAAACTTTCAAAAACCACCTAACCTTTGTTACATCGACCGGAGATAATTTGAAACATGGCCATTTCTCATCACAAAGTTCTGATACTCGGATCCGGTGCCGCCGGGCTCACCGCAGCAATCTATACATCACGCGCCGGTTTGGGACCGACCCTCATTCACGGCATGCAGCCGGGCGGGCAAATGACCATTACCACCGATGTGGAAAATTTTCCAGGATTTCCAGATGTTATCCAGGGTCCGTGGCTGATGGAGCAAATGCAGCAGCAGGCCGAAAATGTCGGTACTGTGATGATTGACAATTTGATTGTGGAAGCGGATTTAAAACAGAAACCGCTCAAGCTGAAAGGCGATTCGGGCGATATCTATACCGCCGACTCGTTGATCATCAGCACCGGCGCCCAGGCGAAATGGCTGGGCATGGAGAGCGAACAGAAGTACCAGGGTTTCGGCGTTTCCGCCTGCGCCACCTGTGATGGCTTTTTCTACCGGGAGAAAATTGTTGCCGTGGTCGGCGGCGGCAACACGGCGGTTGAAGAGGCCCTTTACCTGACCAATCATGCCAGCAAGGTCTATCTCATCCACCGGCGGGACGAATTGCGGGCCGAGAAAATGCTGCAGGATCGGCTGCTGGCGAACCAAAAAATTGAAGTTCTCTGGAATTCCGTACTGGAGGAAGTAATTGGCAAAGAAGATGGCCCCATGCCCGAAGTAACCGGTATGAAGGTAAAGAATGTCCAATCGGATGAAATCACAGACATAGAATTGAGTGGTATTTTTATCGCCATCGGGCATCAGCCGAATACTGAGTTATTCACCGATCAACTGGTCATGGACGAGGAAGGCTACCTCATCACCAAGCCGGACAGCACGGCAACCGATATCGCAGGGGTATTTGCGGCGGGCGACGTTCAGGACAATAAGTACCGCCAGGCAGTGACGGCGGCAGGCACCGGCTGCATGGCGGCCCTGGAAGCGGAAAAGTACCTGGCGGAGCTGGCAGCGGCGGACTTGGTTGCTGCTGAATAAGTTGCTGAATTTTTTTTCGAAACTATCTACAGTGATCACTCCGCACTGATAAAGGCGGGCGGCACCGGCAATCGTATTTTGGGTGAGCGCAAACAGTAATTTGAGGGGTGGTAGATCATGGATTGGGACAAGCTACGCATATTTCACGCTGTCGCCGAAGCAGGCAGCTTTACCCATGCCGGAGAAACCTTGAATCTCAGCCAATCAGCCATCAGCCGGCAGATCAGTTCCCTGGAACAAAGTCTCAAAGTCCCGTTGTTTCATCGTCATGCCCGCGGTCTGATCCTGACCGAACAGGGGGAAGAGCTGTTCTTGACGGCCCACGATGTCTTTCACAAATTGTCGATGGTGGAAGCCCGGCTGACGGATATTAAGGAACGTCCTCAAGGTACGCTAAGAATTACCACCACGGTTGGCTTCGGTTCGGCTTGGCTAACGCCCCGGATGAAAGAATTTCTCGATCTGTACCCTGAAATCGATGTCAGTATCGTTTTGGTATACGACGACTTGGACCTCGCCATGCGCGAAGCCGACGTGGCCATTCGCCTCACGCCACCGCGGCAACCGGACCTCATCCAGCGGCATCTGGCAAGCACCGAAAACATCGTTTACGCCTCGGCGGACTACCTTAAAGAACACGGCATGCCGCGAACGCCGGAGGACCTCGACAACCACAAAATTATTACTTTCGGCGAGGAAGTAGGTGACCAGACGGCCTTGATCCCCACGTTAAACTTTTTGCTGGAAGCCGGCACCAAAGGTGGCCGCCTGCGCAAACCGATTCTCCAGGTGAACAACATCTACGGCATTTACCGCGCCGTGTTGAGCGGCGTCGGTATCGGCGCCCTGCCCAACTATTTCTTCGAAGGATCAACCAATCTCGTGCATATCCTGCCCGAATTACACAGCCCACAGACGGAAATCTACTTCGTCTACCCGGAAGAACTACGACAATCTGCCAGAATTGCTGTTTTTAGGGATTTTCTAATCCGAAAGTTTCTCGAAGGAAGGCAGAAAAAACAATCAAATTCTGATACTTACTCATAGTTATGCAAATTATGCATGTCTGAGCTTCCATTTTAGCAGTGGATTTTGCAACACAAAAACAATACATTTCAATCACGCGATGATTACATCGCGCTTCCGGGTGCAACTCCTGGAAGGAAGGGTCCTCGGACCCTACGTCTCCCAGACGTGAAGCCTCCCTGTTAAACTTGCTAGGAAACTGCGGTTTCCTAGCTTTTTTTTTGCTTTATCGAGATTGACGCTGGCTCTGGGTGCCCACTGGGTGCCCATTTGTACAGATTTTTGCCCCATTTTCTGTGATTCCAGGATATTCTGAGATATAGCGGGATTTGGTGTCCGCTATACACCCGAAAGCGGACATTAATTTCATA
>PVBE010313429.1_pt1 | contig 13346 bp, 13 predicted proteins | sample 1631181 | NCBI WGS metagenome assembly PVBE01 (sample SAMN08397723, study PRJNA350692) | Marine metagenome, whole genome shotgun sequencing project. | isolation source: water | place: Pacific Ocean | collected 2012-04
CTTGCGATGCGTCTTGCGGCGGATATCCCGGATCGCTTTCTCCGCCGGATCTTTCTTGCTCATGGATTTCTGCCTCATCTTCGTTCCCTTCGGTCACTACGATGAGCCAGAAATCCTCCCTTATGAAAACACCTCAATGTGTCCCAAGGGCGCTGACGTCAGACAATGACGGCGAGACAATCGTCGAATCGACGGTGATCTGCGAATACCTCGACGAGGTCTTTGCCGAGCCGCCGCTGAAGCCGGCCGACCCCACGAACCGCGCCCTCATGCGCGTGTGGACCAAGGCCGTCGACGAAAACCTGCACGAGGTATGCGTCGCCATCACCTTCATCGCCCTTCACCGTCACCGATATCTGCGCCGGCCACGCGACGAGATCGACGCGCTCATCGATCGCATCCCCGACCGGGCAGCGCGCGAGGCCCGGCGGCGTTACGTCTTCGATGGCTTCGACGGCCCTGATGTCGATAATGCCATGCGCACCTACGACAGGATCCTGGCGCGCATGGAGGAGACCTTGGCCGATAGCCCATGGCTTGCCGGCCAGGGTTACAGTCTCGCCGACATCGCGCTGACGCCGTATGTCAACCGGCTCGCCATGCTTGGGTTTTCGGAGGCTTGGGAACCGGCGCGTCCCAACATTGGCGGCTGGTTCCGGCGCATTCAGGACCGACCCAGCTTTCAAGGTGCCATTCGTAATCATTGGCCCGAAGGGACGGTGGAAGACATCCGCAGCACCGCCGAAGTCAGCTTGCCACGGCTGAGAGAAGCCGTGAAAGCGGTGTGAAACGACGATTGTCAGAGCCGTTTGGAAATCTATCGCGCCGACTGCCGCAAGTTAATGATCATTGGCAAGGCCGCTATTTTTTCTAAATGCTGGGGTGCTTGAAACACCGGTTATCGATACACCCGAATTGCAGTACGAGTACGGCCTTACGCGATGTCCGCTTCTTTAATCGGGCATGAGAATCAAGCACCGTTGTTTGGGTCTCAGTGATCTCTCCGCTGCGAGGGCAGTCATACATGAATCGTGCCCTGTTTTGCTACCCCAGAATAGCAATAAGGGTGTGGGATAAGGTGTAAGTCATTGATTTAATGGCGCGCCCGGGAGGACTCGAACCCCCAACCTCCTGATCCGTAGTCAGACGCTCTATCCAATTGAGCTACGGGCGCATATGCCCCTTGGCGCAGGCGGAAATAAAGGGGCGTTCGTGGAGGCCCGCGACACTATCCAATGACCGCGCCCGAGGCAAGGTCTTCCGAAGTCCGGAATCGGGGGCGGGAAATCCGAACTTGTCGGCTCTGGGGGCTTTGAGTAATATCTCTAAAGTCACGGGGGCATGTAGATTATCCTTGCTTCAAAATAATTGTCGTGGCCTTTGCCTTTGCCGCGTTTACTTTATAAATAAGTAGGTAAAATTTCGTCATGGCGAATACGAGGTTTTGGGCAGTCATGGCGGGGGCGGTTTTTTTGTTGTCCTCGTGCGGTTTCGCGGAGGATGTGCTTTGGCCTTCGCTGACCGGAGAAGAGCCTTCGGGCCGCCCCGCCCGTTCGGTGGAGCGTCAACCCACGGCGCCGCGCCGTGCCGCGCCACCGGTGCGGACGCAGGCGGTAGCAACCGGGCGCACCACTACGGGCACCCTCGCGCAGTCAGCGCAACCGTCGTTCGGAACCACCAACTTCCAGCCCCCGGGCGTGTCCACCGGCGTCTCCACCGGCACCGTCGTCGGCAAGAAGGTGGAAGGCCTGCGCGAGGAGCTGCGTCAGCTCCAGGCCGCGGTCGCCCAGCACAATGTCCAGCTACAGCAGCTTCGCGCCAAGATGGTTCAGGATTCCCAGGGCTATCACGGCACCGTGGCCGCTATTAACGCGCGCCTGCAGGTGGGCACGACGCCGGGCAATCCCATTCTCGTGCAACAGCTCAACAGCGCGCGCTCGGAGCTCGACCGGCTGGGCACCGACATCGGCGAGATGAACCGGCTTGGAACCATGGTGTCGGAGGATTCCACCAAGTCGGGGTTCATGTCCGAATCGGCGCGCGCCGCCTTTCGGCTTTCCGGCGCCGTCGACGAGGACCACCGGCAGTTGGCCATCCTAGAGGACGAGGTCAACCGCACCGTGGTGCTGATCGACCGGCTGCTCAAGGAGGTCGCCGAGGACGTGCGCCGCCAGACCAACTATGTGGCCACGGAGCGCAGCAACCTCAACCTGTTGTCGACCGGCGTCGTCAGCGGTGAGATTTACGGAGCCAGCCTGGTCAATCGCGCCATGTTGTCTAGGGCTGGCGCCAATGGCGCGCCCCTAGCGATGGCTCCGTCCAACACCACGGGACGGTGGCCACTGGTGATCATCCGCTTCGACCGCGCCAACGTGCCCTTCCAACAAGCCCTCTACAATGCGGTTAGCCGCGTCCTCGAGCGCCGCCCCGAAGCCGCCTTCGACCTTGTTTCGGTGGCGCCCGCCAGCGGTGGCCCGGCCCGTGTCGCGCTCAATTCCAACAAGGCGCGGCGCCACGCCGAGGAGGTGTTGCGCTCCCTGGTCAAGATGGGGCTGCCCCCCGGGCGGGTCACGGTTTCGGCCAAGACGAGCGATACGGCGCCCATCAACGAGGTCCACCTGTACCTGCGCTAGTGTCCTGGCCGGGCGCGCGCCTGCCCCGGTGATATTCCAACTGGCGATTGCCTCCCACCGGCCATTGCGGTTTAATCGCAGCGACGGGGAGGAGGGCACCATGGCCAAGATGCGGGACGACGTTATCAACCACGTTGTCACGTGGGCCGAGGTCCATCGCGACACCAAGATATTGGCGCGCAGGCTCGTCGAGTTGGGGCCCTGGCTGGGCATCGTCGCGCTCACCCGCGGCGGTCTCGTGCCGGCCGCCATTCTCGCCCGCGAGCTTGGCCTGCACGTCGTCGACACCCTGTGCATCTCGAGTTACGACGAACAGGTCAAGGGGTCGATTATCGTCCTCAAGATACCGGAACGCGCCGCCGAGACGGGCGGCGAGGGCTGGCTGTTGATCGATGACTTGGTGGATACCGGAGCCACCGCCAAGGAGGCGCACGCCATCCTGCCCAACGCCCATTTTGCCACCATCTACGCCAAGCCCTCGGGCCGGCCCACCGTCGACACCTTCATCAGCGAGGTCAGCCAGGAGACCTGGATATTCTTCCCGTGGGACACCGAGGTCCAATACGTGGAGCCCCTGGCCGACATCGGAAGTGGATAGAATCTAACATATGGGACCCCCACAATGCCCAGGGGGGCGGCTTCCCAAGCCCGCCGGACGCGTTGCCCGATGCTTGTGATGCTCCAGCATCACAGCGCGTCGCGCGCCTTTCCGGACGAGCTTGGGAAACCGTCGTATGGGCACCATATGCTAGTTTCTATCCACTAATCCCGGTTGACGTGGTGAGCGGGGGGGCCCGGCTCTTTACCGGGAGACCGGCGCGACTCGCCGGCGCGGTCCTCGGCCTTTTCCTGGCGCTTCAGGCCCGTGGCGCGGGCGGCGCCTCACCGCTGGACCGTATCGTCCTGCCGCCCGGTTTTGCCATCGAGCTCTACGCACGGGTGCCGGGCGCCCGCTCGATGGTGGTGGTCGAGGAACTCGGCGTCGTCTTCGTCGGCACCCGGGGCTCGCGGGTCTACGCCGTTGCCGACGTCGACGGCGATCGCCTCGCCGATGCCGTCTTTCCGGTGCTCGACGGGCTCAACGGGGCGAACGGTATCGCTTGGCGGGACGGCCGCTTGTTTGTAGCCGAACAGCATCGGGTGGTCAGCTTCGCCGCCGCCGACATAAATACCCTGGGCGTCACCCGGCCGCACGTCCTATTCGACGGCCTGCCCGACAAGTCCCATCACGGCTGGCGCTACGCCGCCCTGGGCCCGGACGGCGGGCTTTACGTCGCCGTCGGCGCGCCCTGCAACATTTGCCGCGGACGCGGCCTGGAGGGCACCATCGTGCGCCTCGACGCCGACAGCGGCCTCCCCCGGGTGTTCGCTCGCGGCGTACGCAATTCGGTGGGCATGGACTTTCACCCGTTGAGCGGAGAGCTCTATTTCACCGACAACGGCGCCGACGGCATGGGCGACGATTCGCCGCCCGACGAGCTCAACCACGCGCCCCGCGCTGGCCTCCACTTCGGCTTTCCCTATTACGGCGGCGGCGCCGTCCGCACGCCCGACTTCGAGGGCGAGGCGGCGCCGCCCAACGAGATGCCGGTGGTGCGTTTCGGCGCCCACGTGGCGGCGCTGGGGATGCATTTTTACCGCGGCCGACAGTTTCCGCCGGAATACCGCAGCGATGCCTTCGTCGCCCAGCACGGATCGTGGAACCGCAGCGTGCCGGACGGCTACCGGGTGGCTCGCGTGCACTTCGACGGGCGCGGCCGCGCCCAGGGCTGGGAGCCTTTCGCCGAGGGCTGGCTGGTTGGCGGCCGGGCCTGGGGCCGGCCGGTGGACGTCAAGGAACTCGGCGATGGCTCTCTCCTGGTGTCCGACGACCGTGTCGGGGCCATCTACCGCATCACCTGCCGGGGGCGTTGAACGGGATGCCCGCCGCCATCCTCACCATCGGCTACGAAGGGGCCGGGCTGGACGACGTGTTGGCGGCCCTCGACGAAGCCGGCGCGCGCACCCTGATCGACGTGCGCGAGGCGCCGGTTTCGCGCAAGCCGGGGTTTTCCAAGGGAGCCCTTGGCCGCGCTATGGAAGAGGCCGGGATCGCCTACGTGCATTTGCGCGCCCTAAGTACGCCCAAGGTCGGCCGAGACGCCGCTCGGGCCGGCCGGCACCGGGAGTTCGAGGACATCTACGCCCGCCGCCTGTCCACGCCCGAGGCCGAGGCCGCCCTCGCCGCCGCCGCCCTCATGGCGCGCGACGAAGGGCCGGCATGCCTGCTGTACTTCGAGCGTGAGTCCGAGCGCTGCCACCGCGCCATCGTGGCGGCGCGCCTGGCGGCGCGGCTGGGGTGCCCGGTCACGCACTTGGGCGCCATCCCCACGCTGCTTTGAGAGAACCCACCAAACAACGGAGGAATCCATGCTCAAGCTCTACAACCCCACCACCATGGCACCGTCCGCCGCTCACTACAGCCAAGGCGTGGAAGTACTGCCGGGGGCCCGCATGCTGTACATCGCGGGCCAAGTCGGGGTGACCCCCGACGGCGCCATGCTAGACGGATTCGCCGCCCAGTCGGAGCAGGCCTGGAACAATGTCCTCACCGTCCTCGAGGCGGCGTCCATGGGGGTCGAGGACCTGGTCCACGTCAACATCTACTACCTGGACAAGGGGGAGGTCGCCACCGTGCGCGCTACCCGCGATCGCTTCCTGGGCGATCATAAGCCATCGTCCACGTTCGCGGTGGTGAGTGCCCTGGCGCAACCGGAATGGCTGTACGAGATGGACGCCGTGGCGGCCAAGGCGTGAGGGGCGGCGGTCTTCCGACGGTGCCGGCTTATACCGCTACATTGTCGATTAGGCGCGTAGTCCCCAGGTGCGCCGCGGCCAGCACCCGCAAGGGGTTTTCCGCTGCCGCCCCGGCTGGGGCCAGGGTGGCGGCGTCGCGCACCTCGACGTAATCCACCTCGGTGAAGCCGGCGTCGAGGAGAGCGGCCCGGCCCCAGGCGGCGGCTTCCTCCGTGTCGGTACCTTGCGCCACCCGCTCGGCCACTTCGAGCAGGGTGCGGTGGAGGGCCGGCGCCGTGGCGCGTTGCTCGGCGCCCAGGTACGCGTTGCGGCTTGACAGCGCCAGGCCGTCCGTCTCGCGCACCGTGGGGCCGGCCTCGATGGCGACCGGGATGTGGAGGTCGCGAACCATGCGGCGGATGACGAGAAGCTGCTGGTAGTCCTTCTCACCGAAGAAGGCGGCATCGGGCAGGGCCTGCAAGAGAAGCTTGGCGACCGCCGTGGCGACGCCGGTGAAGAATCCGGGGCGGAACTCCCCTTCCAGGCCGTCGCCCAGCCCCGGCACCGCGACGGTGGTGACGTGGTCGTCGGGAAACATTACGTCCATGGCCGGCGCGAACAGAAGGTCGACCCTCTCGGCGGCGAAGCGGGCGGCGTCGGCGGCTTCGTCACGGGGGTAGACGTCGTAATCCTCGCCGGGGGTGAACTGCTTGGGATTGACGAAAAGGGAGGCGCAGGTACGCTGCGTCTTGGCCAGCGACAGGCGCACCAGGGACAGGTGGCCTTCGTGCAGGGCGCCCATGGTCGGCACTAGGCCAACCGTCTCCCCGGCGCCCCGCCACGCGTCCAGGCGCTGGCGCAGTTCGGGCACGGTGTGCACCGTTTCCATCGCAATTGCGCCGGCCACGGCGGCGTTCCTTCCTATTCAGATAGGCTCTTAGACCCGAAGCAGTGCTCCGGCCCCGGAAAGCGGCGCGCCCGCACGTCTTCGGCGTAGGCCTGGGCAGCCTTTTTGATCTCGGCGCCGAGCTCGGCGTAGCGCTTGACGAATTTCGGCGTGAAGTCGCCGAACAAGCCAACCAAGTCCTCGGTGACCAGGACTTGGCCGTCGCAGGCGGGCGAGGCGCCGATGCCGATGGTCACCGCGGAGACGGCGGCGGTGATATCGCGGGCCACCTTCTCCACCGTCGCTTCGATGACCAGGGAGAAGGCGCCGGCTTCGGAAACCGCCTTGGCGTCGGCCATGATGTGCCGGGCGTCCTCGGCGCTCTTGCCCTGGGCGGTGTAGCCGCCCGCCGATTTCACCGATTGCGGCATCAGCCCGACATGGCCCATGACCGGTATGCCGCGCCGGGTGAGGAAGCGGACGGTTTCGGCCATTTCGCCCCCACCCTCGATTTTCACTCCCGAACAACCGGTTTCCGCCATCAACCGCGCCGCCGAACGGTAAGCGGCCTGGGGCGATTCCTGGTAGGTTGCGAAGGGCATGTCGACGATCACGCAGGCCCTTTCCGAGCCCCGCATTACGGCGCCGCCGTGGGCGATCATCATGTCGAGGGTGACGCCCATGGTGCTTTCCATGCCGTAAAGCACCATGCCCAGCGAATCGCCGACGATCAGTAGGTCCACGAATGGCTCCAGCTGGCGGGCCATGGGCGTCGAATAGGCGGTCAGGCATACCACGGGGTCGCCGCCCTTGCGCGCCAGAATGGCGGGTGCCGAGTAGCGCTTCGAGGTGAGAGATGTCATCACGGCTGGCCTCTTATTGCGATGCAGCAAATTTATACGGAAAGGCGACACTTGCAAATGCGTTTTGAACGGAGCCGGCTCGCCGGTTGTGAATCCTGGGGACGAATCGGCGAGGGCCGTGTACCCGTATCTTTTTCCGATCCTCGCGGATGGGGGTATCCCTGGGGAGGAATCTTGAATTGCGTGGATGGTAAATAATTGTAATTAAAAAAGAAATTCGCTATTAGTTGACGCAGGTCTTAGTTTGGGTCGAGAAGCCGCGCGTACGGGAGGGACAATCGAAACGGCACCAAGTGGCGGCGCGTGGCGAGATGGTTCGAAGAGGCAATACCTCCCTGCAACTTGGGGCGCGGAGCTGGGGCCGGCCCCATTCTTTTTGCCCGATTGTAGGAGGGCTTCGTGGAATCTAGTATTGTCCAGAGATCCCAAGCTCGCCCGCGAGAGGTTTTGAGCGGCATGCCCCAACCGCCCGAACCGGCGGAAGCCTTGTTTCCGGACGCCACCGAGCGGACCGAGGCGCCCCTGTACGCCACCGGCATCGTGCCGGCCCAGGACATCCGCGCCCTCATCCGCGAGCGTCACATCCTTTCCATGGAGTCCATCTCGGAGGGCCAGATCCAGCCGGCGAGCATCGATCTTAGGCTGGCGTCGCCGGCCTATCGGGTGCGCGCCAGTTTCCTGCCCGGGCCCGGGGTCTCGGTACGCGAAAAGATCGATTCCCTCACCATGCACGAGATCGACCTCGGCTCGGGCGCCGTGCTCGAGAAGGGGTGCGTCTACATCGTGCCCGTCATGGAGTCTTTGAAGCTCGGCAAGCGGGTTTCGGGCATGGCTAACCCCAAGAGCTCGAGCGGGCGGCTCGACGTCTTCACGCGCCTGATCACCGATGAAGCGACCGAGTTCGAGCGGGTCCGCCCCGCCTACAAGGGCCCGTTGTACGTCGAGATATCGCCCCGCGCCTTCAGCATCGTGGTCCGCGAGGGCGACAGCTTGAACCAGCTTAGGATCCGCCGCGGTAGCCCGCCGACAACCGATACCGCCTTGCGCAAGCTCCACGAGGAGATCGGCTTGGTGCAATCGGACGCCGGCGAGGAGAACATCTCCAAAGGCATCGCCGTTACCGTGGACCTGCGGGGCGGCGCTGGCGCGGCCAGCACCGGCGGCACCGCCACCATTGGCTACCGGGCGAAGCGCCATACCGACCTCATCGACATCGCCAGGGTTAATCACTACGACCCGCGCGATTATTGGGACCCCATTCCCGCCGAGAAGAACAGCGGCCTCACCCTCAACCCGGGCGACTTCTACATCCTTGCCTCGCGCGAGGCCATCACCGTGCCGCCTGACCACGCCGCCGAGATGGTTGCCTACGACACCCTCTATGGCGAATTCCGGGTGCACTACGCCGGGTTTTTCGATCCCGGATTCGGGTTTGCCGAGAGTGGCGGCGCCGGCGCCCGTGCCGTGCTCGAGATCAGGTCCCACGAGGTGCCCTTCATGCTCGAACACGGCCAGGTCGTCGGCCGCCTGATTTACGAGCGCCTGACCGACATCCCCGACAAGGTTTACGGCAGGGACATCGGCTCCAGCTACCAGCGCCAGGGCTTGGCCCTTGCCAAGCAGTTCAAGACGCTCTCTATTTAATATTCTAGTGTCCTGGATCAGAAGTTCGTGTCACATACGAACGCTTTTCCGAGCCCCCCGGCGTCGTTGCGCGGCGCTTGTGATGCTCCAACATCACGGCGCGCCCCGCGCCTAGCTGGGTGAACTCGGAAGGCCGTCGCATATGCCACGAACTTCTGATCCAGGACACTAGGGGCTTAATCACCGGGAGGGTTGCGGGAACTCTCTTCGAAACGCCACTTGCGCCTCGGCCAAAAACCCCAGAAAACGACCCCGGCGAACAGCACTAGGGCGACGACCAGCCAGTTCGACCTGAGAGTCTCGGCGAGCGCCGTGATGTCCACCTTGTTCCCCCCTTTTCCCACGGGCGCCATAATTGTACCAAAATTGGCGTCCATGCTCCCAATCCCGTGGCCGGCGCGGGGCCGCGATAAGTGGTCCACATCCGCTCGGCGGCGGGATAGGATGGCGCCAATGGAGGCCAAGGAGACTTCCGTGTCTGATCGAGGGGGAAGCGCATCCAAGCGAGTGGGCGATCGGTGCCGCGGCGTGCCGTTGTGTTTCGCCGTGGCCGCGAGTGCTGTTTTTTTATCGGTCTCGGCCTGCGCGCCGGTGCCTGAATCAGCAACGGAATCGGCAACGGATTCGGCAACCATCTTGGCGCCCGCCGCGAAGACGCCGCCGGCGGCTTCGGCGGCCGCGCCCCACCCCGAATCCGAGGCGCGCGCCGCGCCCGATCAGGCCACCGGCGGCGCGGTCCCCTCCGCCCTGGAGGCCCCCCCCGCCCGCCATGCCAAGGAACCGGCGCGCGCGGCGCGACATATGGTCGCCGCCGCCAATCCTCTGGCTACCGAGGCCGGGCGCGACATCCTGCGCGCCGGCGGCGGTGCCGTGGACGCCGCCATCGCCGCCCAGATGGTGCTCAACCTGGTCGAGCCCCAATCGTCGGGCATTGGCGGTGGCGGCTTCATGCTGCACTACGCGGCGGCGGGCGGCGAGATCGCCGCCTACGACGGCCGCGAGAAGGCGCCCCGGGCGGCGCACCCCTACATGTTCCTCGATGGCAGCGGCAAGCCGCGCGACTTCTTCGACGCGGCGGTCGGCGGACTTTCGGTGGGTATCCCCGGTCTCTTGCGCATGCTCGAGCTGGCCCACCGCGAGCATGGCCGCCTGTCCTGGAAACGCCTTTTCGAGCCGGCCATCTCTCTTGCCGAGAAGGGCTTCGAGATATCGCCCCGCCTGCATAAGCTGTTGGCTGGAGACAAGTACCTCAAGAGGTTCGCGGCACCGGCCGGCTACTTCTACGAACCCGACGGAAGCGCCAAGCCGGTTGGCGCCAGGCTGGTCAACCGCCCACTCGCCCGCACTTTCCGCATGATCGCCGAATCCGGCGCCGACGCCTTCTACTCGGGCCCCTTCGCCGAGGCGATCGTTGACACCGTCAGGGGCGTCGCCGGCAACCCCGGCGTCATGACCGCCGCTGACCTAGCCGTCTACGAAGCCAAGAAGCGCGATGCCGTGTGTTTGCCCTACCGGGAGTGGCTGGTGTGCGGGATGCCGCCGCCGTCGTCGGGGGGCATCACCATCTTGCAGATACTCGGCCTGCTGCAAGGCTTCGACCTGGGTACCTTGGAGGCGGGGTCGTCCAGCGCTGTCCACCTGATTGCTGAGGCTAGCCGTCTGGCCTTCGCCGACCGCGACACCTACATCGCCGATCCCGATTTCGTTCCGGTGCCGACGGCGGGGATGCTGGACCCCGGCTATCTGGAGCTCCGCGCTCGTGGCATTTCCGAGTTTCGCGGTATGGAGGAGGCGCAGCCGGGGATGCCCGGGGTCGGGGCGCGCCTGCGGCTGGCGCCGGGGACCGCCGAGCACGGCGTCTCGACCACGCACTTGAGCGTCCTTGACGCCGACGGCAATGCGGTGGCCATGACGTCGAGCATTGAGGACGCGTTTGGCGCGCGGCTCATGGTTAATGGCTTCTTGCTCAACAATCAGCTTACCGACTTTTCGTTTTTGCCCAACCGGGACGCCGCCCCGATCGCCAATCGGGTCGAGTCCGGCAAGCGCCCGCGCAGCTCCATGGCGCCGGTTCTGGTGTTCGACGCCAGTGGGCGTGTGGTGCTGGTTATCGGCTCGCCGGGCGGTTCGCGCATCATCGGCTACGTGGTCAAGACCCTGGTCGGAGTTCTCGATTGGAAGCTCGACATCCAGGCGGCCATCGACCTTCCCAATTTCGTCAACCGCAACGGCGCGACGGAGCTCGAAAAGGGGACGCCGATCCTGGCCATCGCCGCCGACCTAGAAGCCCTGGGCCACGCCGTCGAGGAGCGCGACATGAACAGCGGCCTGCACGGCATCGCTGCCTCGCAGGGGGCCATCACGGGAGGTGCCGATCGGCGCCGCGAGGGCGTGGCCCTTGGCGACTAGTGCTAGCAGAGGGGCAACAGGATGAGCGACGGGAGATCTGTCTACCCGAGCGTTTTCATGCTGCCCGGCTGCGACCGACGGTTGCGTTCCGGGCACCCGTGGGCTTATTCCAACGAGATCCGCATGAACGCCGAGGCGCTCGCCCTGGCGCCCGGCACCCTGGTCGTCCTCAACCGCGTTGATGGCAAGGCGCTCGGTGTCGGCACCTTCGACCCGCTCGCCTTCGTCAAGTCGAGCAGCGAGCTCAAATCGGGGCTCAAGGGCTACCGTAAGCTGGCTCGTCTCGCCGCTCGCCTGGTCGAACCCGGTGGTTTCCTGTTCCTGGCCTCGTGCTCCCACAACGTGGAGGCCGGCGCCAGCGCCGACCATCCGGTGCACTCCTTCCTTCCGGAGTCGGCGTACCTGAAGACGCTGGTCCTGCAGCTCGACTAAGCGCCGCTGACGTGCCCATACAATCGAAGGGGCTCACCTCCGCGCGACGATGAACAACCGGCGGAAGGGAAAGAGGGTCGTGCCATCGGGGCGCCTTGGGTAGGCGGCGGCGAGGCGCGCCGCGTGCTCGGCGAGGAAGCGCTCCCGTTCCCCGACTTCTAGGGCGTCCAGGAGAGGCCTGAGCGCCGTGCCTTTGGTCCATTCCACCACCGGGTTATCGCCGTCCAGCACGTGGGTGTATTCCGTCTCCCAGATATCGACGAAGGCAGCCAGCGGCGCCAGGATTTCGTGATAGGTGTTCGGGGTCTCGACCGGGGTCGGGCGCAGCACGGGTTCGAGCCGTGTCCGCCAGGGGCCGGCGCGCGCCGCCTCGGCCATGCTGGTGTGCGACGGTGCCTCATGGTTGCGCGGCATCTGCACGGCCAGCACGCCGCCCGCGCGCAGGCACCCGACGAGGCGTGGAAACAGTTGATCGTGGTCTTCCAGCCAATGCAGCGCAGCGTTGGAGAAGAGAACGTCGGCGGCGTCGGAGGGGGCCCATTCGGTGAGATCAGACTCCACCCAGGCGATCGCCGCCCCCCCTTCTTCCCGGCGCGCCCTGGACAGCATTGTCGGTGATGAATCCACCCCGGTGACGGCGGCCGCAGGCCAGCGCGCCGCCAGCAGCTGGGTTGCTGCGCCGGCGCCGCAGCCCAGGTCGTAGACGGCGGCCGGTGCCTCGGCATCGACCCGGGCAAGCAGGTCGAGGGCGGGCCGCAGGCGGGGCGCGGCGAACTTCAGGTACTGCGAGGGGGCCCAGGTTTCGGCCATCTATTCCGCGGCTTGTCGGTCATTGGAGTGCAATCGTTTCAAATTGACTCAATTTGAGACGTGAATCGCCCTCTATTTTCTATATTCAGGGGCTTATTCACGTCTTGGATCGTTTCGATCTAGGACGATAAGACCCTATGGCCAGCTGGCAGCTCGAAGCGGAACGTCGTGCCCTTATCGTTGGTTTCGACGAGGGAAAGGGCGCCGCCATGCGCTCTCATGATGTCGTCGGCGATGACCAATCCGAGCCCCGTGCCGCCGTCGCGCGCCGAACCGGCAAAGGGCTTGAAAAGGTTCTCCCGGGCCTTGTCCGGCAGGCCAGATCCGTTGTCAGCCATCTCGATGTGGGCGCGCCCTCCTTGCCCGCTGGCGCTCACCCTGAGGCGGGTTGCGCCGGCATCGCGGGCGTTCTGGGCCAGGTTGATGAGCAAGCGGTAGAGTTGTTCCCGGTCGGCCTCGAGATCGAGTGTGCTGGCAACATCGATCTCCCACCTCAGTTTGCCGTCACCGGTCTCGGTCTCGTGCATGGCCGAACTCACTTCGGCGACCAGCTCGTGCAGGCAAAAAAGGGTAGGGTTGAGCCGGGTCTTCGGCTCCTGGGCGTAGATCAGGGTTTGGTTGCACAGGTTGATGGCGCGGTCGATGGCGTTGTAGAGGCGTGGTGTCACGCGCTTGACCTCGGGGTCGTCGATATCGGCGAGCCGGTCGGAGACCAGTACCGCCGTAGCTAAGCTGTTGCGCAGGTCGTGGTTGATCTTGGCCACCGCGGCACCGAGGGTGGCGAGCCGTGTCTTCTGGCGCAAGGCCATCCGCAGGTCTTTCTGCATGACCGCCAGTTCGCGTTGCGCCACGCCGATTTCATCCTGGCGTTCGCTGGGGGGGGGGCTCGCCAAG
>PVBE012533477.1_pt1 | contig 13346 bp, 15 predicted proteins | sample 1631181 | NCBI WGS metagenome assembly PVBE01 (sample SAMN08397723, study PRJNA350692) | Marine metagenome, whole genome shotgun sequencing project. | isolation source: water | place: Pacific Ocean | collected 2012-04
CAGGACAATCCGAATCTTCTCCTCGGCTGAATATTTCTTCCGGGTCTTGCGGCGAATGTCTTTAACGATATTTTCAGAGGACACTTCCTTGCTCATCTCACACTCTCCCAAAGATGAATTGGTCAGAAAGTGTCTCTTAGCGTATCACCCCGATTGGTCCACTAGGTTCTGAACCCTTACAGCGCGATCATTGAATTTCGATGGAACACTTCCTAGTGGAGTGGCACCCGGGTTCCTAGGCCGCGCTCCTCGGCGAGTTTAACCGCCAGATACCCCGCGATGAGATCTTGGAATGCAAGGCCAGTGGCGTCGAACAGGGTGATCTCCTCGGGTCGGGTTCTGCCGCATTTTCGACCGGCCAAAATCTCCCCGAGGGTGGCGTGGATATCCTCGGGGCTTAGGATTCCCTTCGCTACCGGATGCTGGGAGTCACCGATGGTGGTGGCCTGTTCGATGTCGTCCACCACTACAGTCGCTCGCCCGAAAAGGACGGCTTCCACTTCGTTTTTGCCTCGGGTGTCGGTGCCGAAGGCGTTGACGTGGGTTCCAGCCTCGACCCAATCGGCAAGCAGGACGGGTTGCTGAGCGGGAGTTGCCGTCACAACGACATCTGCCCCCTGCACAGCCTCCTTGGCATCCTTGCAGGTTTTCACGCGCACGCCGCGTGCCCGGAACTTTTCCTCGAAGCGAGCGAGGTTGGCGGAAACAGCGTCAAACCCGCGTATTTCCTCGATCGTAAGAACGTGGCACAAGGCTTCCGCCTGTCCCGTCCCCTGGGTGCCGCAACCCAGCACAGCTGCCACGCGCGAATCCTTCCTTGCCAAGGCTCGCGCCGCAAGCGCGCCCACAGCCGCGGTCCGGATGGTTGTGATGTGGTTGCCATCCATGAAGGCGGTGGGCAGGCCGGTCCGTGGGTCGAACATCACCGTTGTGGACTGGTGCGCCGTCAGCCCCTGCTTCGGGTTGTCCAGCCAAAATCCTCCGGCCTTAAGTCCGATAACGTCTTCATTCATCAGGTAGCCGGATTTAATGCCAAAGATGCCTCGGTATGCCTCCACTTCCTCGCGCACAACCGGATAGGCGACCGTACGGCCGTCGGCAAAGGCGATGAACGCCTCCTCGATTACGGGAATCATGGTCTCCAAGGTGAGGAGCTCCTCCATTTCCTTGCGATTGAGGATCAGGATATCAGCCATGATGAAAACCTCTCTAATGGGAATTGGAAAAAAGATGGTCGATCAACTCCATCGAAGCAAGCGGGGCGGGTCCCTGGATTTTTCTTTTCCTTAGTCGCCTACCACATGGATTACAGGACGAGGAAAAGAAATTTGTGAGTGGCGGACACCCTCATCCCCCGATCGAACTCATCGTCCGCTGGGGCTGGACGAACTCTTTCTGCCCGATGAGGTGCCCTGGCGTCTTCGTGCGCACGACGTCAGCGAGCCACTTTTTGATCTCATCGTCCGAGACACTCCCGCGGAGTAGGGTCTTGATGTTGTGCTCCACCGTGGGAAACAGGCAGGTACGGATCTCGCCCTCCGCCGTGAGGCGGATGCGGTTACAGCTCTCGCAGAAGGGCCGGGTCACCGAGGCGATGACGCCCACCTCACCTTTTCCATCTTTGTAGCGGTAGCGCACGGCCGGGTCCGAGGGATGTCCCGCGGTCAGCTCGAGTTCGCCCTCTGAGGAGAGCCCTTCGAGAATTTCCTCGGCGCTCAGCACACGCTCCTGGCTCCAGGTCTTGTCCGCGTCGAGGGGCATGTACTCAATGAAGCGTACGATGTAGCCTGTCTCGCGCGCCCACTTGGCGAAACGGGGAAGCTCGCCTTCCGTCAAACCCTTGATGGCCACCGCGTTGATCCTGATCGAGCTGAAGCCCGCCGCCGCCGCCTCGATGCCCGCCATTACCTGCCTCAGAAGGTCCCGCCGCGTCATCAAGAGAAACTTGCTTTCATCCAGCGTGTCGAGGCTGATGTTCACCCGCCGGAGGCCGGCGGTGCGGAGGCGCGGGGCCATCTCGGGCAAAAAGACACCGTTCGTGGTCAGGGCGAGGTCCATCCCCGGCTGAATTTCGAGCATCTTGCCGATGAGCACGTCCAGGTCCTTCCGCACCAGGGGCTCGCCGCCGGTGAGGTGGTAGCTCGTGAAACTGAGTTCGGTCGTTATCCGCACGACGCGGATGATCTCTTCGTAGGTGAGAATCTCCATTTGCGGGAGGAATGACATTCCCTCCTCGGGCATGCAGTAGAAGCATCGGAAATTGCACCGGTCGGTCACCGATATCCTGAGGTCGTCGTGCGACCGGCCGTAGTTGTCGTAAAGAGGCATGAATCCCGCTCCCGTTATTTGCCGCCGGGCGGCGCGAGAAAGGACCCGCCCAGTAGGATTGACGTTCCGAATATGTGTTGCTTTCCTTCAACGCTGCAAGAACTTCCCCTCGATAAAATCGGCAAGTTCTGCATAGTCATTCAGGCCAAAAGATGGCATCCAGAGCGCCAGGTCACGGTCTGTCACAACGGCTATGAGATCGTCACCAGGTTCACACAAAAGGGCGACATCCTGCGCAGCTCGGTTTACCTCAATTTTGGAGAATGGGCCTTTCTTAAAGCCCTCTGTGAGAACGATGTCCACATCACCTAACATGCCCGTGATCTCGTGCACCCCCATCTCACTATTCATTTTTCTAATTACGGCGAGTTGTGTGGGTGAGGACAAGACTACAGTCACGGCACCAGCTTGAGCGTGGCGCCAACTATCTTTGCCTTCTTGGTCAATCTCAAAATCACCGTGGAAATGGTGCTTGATGGTGCCAATTCGATACCCGAGGGACACCAATTCCAACACAAGTCCTTCGATCAGTGTGGTTTTCCCGCTGTTGGAGCGACCTACAATCGACAAAATGGGGACCACAGTTGGTTCAACCCTTCGCGACCGTTGGCAAGGTAATTTATAAAAGTAATTGATGGACGATTTTTAGAATATAATCCATATGTTCTTCGACCATCCGGTAAGCCAAGTCCGGTTCTCGAGCACGGATTGCCATGTAGATTTCATTGTGTTGCTGGCTAAGGGCTTGAGTCACCGTTGGATCGGTTACTAGCAACCTGAGACTGCGGGTCTCATGCATGAGAATGACGAAGCTACTCATCAGGTGATTCAAAATCGGATTTCCAGCAGCCTCGGAGAGCACCATGTGAAACTCTATATCGGCTTTTGCCACCAATTCACCGCTATTCTGTGCCGCCTTCATTTGCTCTAGGGCACGCTCCATTTTGGTTAGGTGCTCTCTAGTTGCCCTCTCAGCCGCTTCCTTCGCAGCCCAGGACTCGAGAACCTTCCGGACCTCCAAGAAGCTCTTAACATTTCGGACCTTTTCCTCGAGCATATCTATGAGTGGCTCGGAAAGAGACACCGAAGTAACCGACTTGACGAAAGTTCCTTCGTACTTTCGGATCTCGACTAACCCAAGAGCCGCTAGCCGGTTCAGAGCCACTCTTAGGGTGTGCCGGCCCACGCCGAGTGTTTTAGCGAAATCTCGCTCTGAGGGAAGTTTTGAGCCAGGAAGAAGCTCCCCCTGGTAAATTAGCGACTGTATCTGTTCTAAAACTTCATTTTCTTTAGATTTGGTTTCAATTCTCGAAAACATTCTCATCTCTCAAGTTATGCGGAAGACAAATCGCAAAGGTCGACCCACGAAAAATCTACCCTTGCGGTTCCTCTCCATGAGACGCGAGGGTGTGCAAGAAGTAATCCATCGCCTTTAAGACATCTTCAATGTCTCCTAGTGCATCAGTCAGCTCCTGAAGAGCCTCCACGAATGCTTTTTCGTCAACCGAAGTTGCTTCTGCCATTTCTACCTCTCCTTATTCTCTGTTTTTCGCGATTCCTACAATAAAAAGAATGAAGAGGCCGTCTGCCCGAAACGGCGCCCCAGAATGCTTATTCTTGATCCCATGGCGGCGAGGAGACCATCAGGTCGAGATGGCTCTCTAGGGTTCGAAGCAATTCTGCAATTCGTTTTACCTTAGTTGTAATGTTCTTTATTTCTGCCAGGACCTGTGCACCCACCTCCACTTCGACCATTTTCTGCCCCTTCCAGTTATGTTGAGAAAACGAATTATGTTGAGAAAACGAACTCAATCGAGAACAAGGTATTGACGTTTTTTGAAGGGCGTTAGTTTTTAGCGTCAACCCTGAATCCAGTCACCCCGACTTTAACTCGGCGATATTTCAAAGGACAACACACCATTATACCACACAAAGTTTCTACGGCTCTGGGAGTTTAACCACAGCGTTCACTAGGCCCGATCTCCCACCGCCAAGGGCTACGCCGCCCTCTGGAAATAAGTCGAAAAAGACGCCCCTCTTCTTAGTTCGATCGAGGGGGCGCCTGTCACAGATTGGAGATTATCCGCCAAGTTTATCTCTTAGCCCCATGTAGCTTCAAATCTTTCATTTCCAAGGCTCCTTCGATCTTAAAGTCCTTTGGAAGCTTGATGAGCTTGCAGGGCACACCCTTTCCGGCCAGAACACTGGTGTAGGGATCACAGGGGTCGTAGTCCAGCAGACAGTTGCCGTTCGAGATGAACATCCCGTGCTCGGGACCCGGTAGTTCTGGATACCATCGTGCGTGTCCTACATGGACAGTTTTCTCGTGGATATCGCGGAACATGGCCTTGAATTTGGCCTCCCCGAAGGGACTCACGACACTCACCCAGTCGCCTTCTTCTATGCCCTCCTTCTCGCCAAGAGTGGGGCTTATCTCCACCATGGCATACGGTTCATAGCTCCGAAGTGATGGTGAGTCGAGGTACCGGCCGTTTTGGATGAAGTAGCTCCGCTTGCCCGTGTTGAGGATATAGGGGAACTCCTCGGCCAAATCCGGCCGGACCCGATCGCTCAGCAAATGCTCTTCGTACCCCGGAAGCGGATCCAAACCAAACTTCTCGAAGATGGTACTGTGGAGTTCCACCTTCTTGGTCGGCGTTCTGAAGCCCGTCTCCTCATACGTCCGGTACGTGGGTGGCGGAGCAAAAATCACTCCGGTCTTTTCGGCGGCGAGTTGTTCGAAGGTAATGCCCGTACCTTCTATTGTCCAATCAACGAATTCTCTCGAAGACTTCCACGGAAAGACTCTCCGGATCTCTTCCTCGTCCTCAATGTACCCCTTGTCAATCATCTTCTGGATGATGAGGCAATGCATGTCTCCGGTGTCCTTGGCCTCTCCCAATGGCGATATACCCGCTCTGCGGATGCTCAATGCTCGCGTATCTGGAATCGCCACCACATCCACTGCATTTTCCTCAACCCAATGGGTGGTGGGGAGGATCAGATCGGCGATCTCGGCCATGGGCGTCCACATCCACTCAACCGTCAGCAGGAAATCCAACTTTTTGAAGGCCTCCCACTGCTTCTTTGGGTTCGGGTGGGTCATCACGTAGTTGGTGCTGCAGCAGAAGAAGCCCTTAACCGGGTATGGCTTACCTGTCAGCATGGCGTCAAAGACGTCCCGAGTCACCGAGGCGTGGAACAATCCGTCGGGGTGCGCCCAAAGCGGATAACGATCGGCTCCGAGTCGCTTCAATTCTTTCTCGCGGGGGAGACGATCTTTCGGATCCGACCAGATCTTGAAGAAAGGCTGAGTACCGCTGTGGACCTTCCCTTTCAGGAACACGTTACCGCCGGGTGTGTCAATGGCACCCATGATCGCCAACAGACAGCACAAAGCGCGGTGGGTTTGGGTGGAGTTTGTGTGCTGGTTGCATCCGATGCCCACCGAGAAGCCCGTGGGGCCGTTTTCCATCATGTAGCGGGTCGCATCGATGATCTGCTGCACGGGTAATTCGCAGATCTCAGCGACCCGCTCAGGCGTGTATTCCTCGAGCCGCTCGCAAAGTTTGTCGAAGCCGTGGGTCCAATCGCGCACGAAATCCTTATCGTAGAGCTCTTCCTTGACTATAATGTGCATCATTCCCATTGCGAGGGCGCCGTCGGTCCCGGGCCGGATTTTCAGCCACATTAGCGCCTCGCGAGCTTCTTCGGTTTTGCGTGGGTCAATGACGATAAGCTTGACATCGTTATTGCGCTTGCCTCGTCGGTACAAGCTACGCCATTTCGGATTGTAGGAAACCGCCCAGTTGGTTCCCCACAGAACAATCGTTTTGGTGTTGAGCATATCGGGGCAGTAGCGGTATTTCGTGATGTGCTCGCCGCACGTCGCGCGGTCGGCAATCGAGCCCATACCTTCACAGATGTCGTCGTCTGTGATGATGTTGGGGCTACCAAGAGCGCGGAGGAAGCGATTGGTCATGGTGCCGTGCTGCCGATAGAGAGAACCGATGGCGGCCGCGATCGACTCGGCTCCATACTTGTTGATGATTTCGCCAAATTTGTCCGCAGCGATGTCGATGGCTTCGTCCCAGGTGATTCGTTCCCACTGGCCCGAGCCCCGCTCGCCCACCCGGCGCAAGGGGTAAAGAATTCGATTCGAATGATATACGTCTTCAAGAGCAAAGGTGGATTTTGGACAGAGTACACCATTGTTTTGGGGATGGTCACGGTTTCCCACGATTTTGACAGCCACACCATCTTTTACGTGAACGTAAACCCCACAGAAATTGTGGCAGATGTGGCAGACGGTCGCGACTTTATCGACCTGAGAACCTTTGTTCACCTCTAGGGGCACAGTCTCTGGGTTCATCTTTCATCTCCTCAGGAGGTAATTGAATTCAGGTAATTGAATTCAAATAAGTTCATTAATCTGGCGTGCTAGGTCAAAACATGGTACTACCACCGAAGTAATTTAGTGTCAACAAGGAACCATCGCCATTCTGGGTAAGGTATAAACTATTGATAAATATGTATTTAAAAGAAAACGGCATCAAGCGCGCCAGCTACTCCATTGGTACATCCAATTGCCCAAATCGTTCCCGATGAGGACCAGGGTCCTGTGTCAGCCGACGCCCTTCTCCTTGGCAAATGCCGCCTGCCCCCGCAGGGTCGTAACAAGGAGGAAAGCACCGAAGACAAGAATGGTAAGGCTGATTGGGGAGGCAAAGAATGCGAGCGGGTCTCCGCTCGAGAGGATGAGGGCCAAGCGAAAGTTCCTCTCAAGGTGCGGGCCGAGGATCATGGCGAGGATCAACGGGATGAACGGGAAGCCATACCGTTGCATCACATAGGCAACCAACCCCGCACCTACCATCAAGTACACATCGACAAAGTTGTTACGGTAGAGCAGAGAGCCCACAACGCAAAAGACCATGATGATCGGCATGAGGATGCCTTTAGGCATGAAAGCGAGCTGAGCCAACAGAGGGGAGAGAAGGAGTATTGTGAAGAGATTCAGAATAATGACCACCAAAAATACCAAAAAAATAGCATAGATCAGATCGGTATTCTCAATAAAGAAGAGCGGTCCCGGGGAAAACCCTTGGATGGTGAACGCTCCTAGCAGGATGGCGGTCACCGTATCGCCGGGAATCCCGAGGGTGAGGAGGGGGATCATGGCACCGCCGGCCACGGCGTTGTTCGCCGCCTCGGGCGCAGCAATTCCTTCCACAGCACCCTTGCCGAACTCATCAGGGTTTTTTGCGTGGCGCCGCGCTAAATCGTACGAAAGAAAGACCGCAACAGGTGCGTTGGCTCCGGGCAAGGCGCCGACCCCGGTCCCCACAAGCCCACCCATCAGAATGCTTTTGTAAGCTCTTTTCAAATCGGCCAGGCTGATTCGCTTGAAGATCCGTAGAACACTGATTTGTTGCGTGGTTTCCATACCGGCGGCATGAATCCCTCGGAGAACCTCGGGAATAGCGAAGCCGCCGATCATGACAGGCAACCAGCTCAGCCCTCCCATGAGCTCCAGCGAGCCGAACGTTAAACGAGACGTACCGACCATGGGGTCCATGCCGATGGTTATCAACATGAGGCCCACAACAGCCGACACGCAACCCTTGACCATTGTTCCCTGGGAGAGCCCCGCAATGAGGGTCATGCCAACCAGGATCAAGGAGAACTGCTCGATCGGACCGAAATTGAGAGCCACCTGCGCCAACAAGGGGGCCACCATGGCCAGAAAGAACAGCCCGATGAGCCCTCCGAGGAAGGAGGAGATGCAGGCCACCTGGATGGCACGCTCGGGCTCGCCACGGCGTGCCAAGGGGTTCCCGTCCAGGGCTGTGACCGTGGCGGCGGGTGTCCCCGGGATGTTGAGCAAGATGGCCGAGATGGCCCCTCCTGACATTCCGGCCTGATAGAGACCGATGAGCATCGCCAATGCGGTCACGGGGGGCAAGCCAAACGTGAGCGGCAGGACGATGATCATTCCCATACTGATGGTGAGACCCGGCGTAGCCCCCGTGAACAGACCGAGGAGGATACCGGCCATCATCGCGAGCAAGTTGTTCAGTTCGAACACCTGCAAGAGACCATATTCCATCCGTTCCCCTTATCGACGACGCTTCGGTCCCCACAATCTCAGCCAAATGGAGTGCCAGATTCCCCTTAGAGGCATAACTTCTTCGTTCAGCCGAGTTTGAACCACACAAAATACCCGGACAAGATGAGACGCTCACATGATTTCAAGCGCCACGACTTCCTCATCTCCAAACCCTCTGCAAATGTGGCCCACGGAAAACTCTCTAGGGAAGGAGAACGCCGAACAGTTGCCAGAGAAAAGCATAGAGTGCGGCGGTAAAGCTAACGGCCACACCCACGATGGCAATGGGGGAAAGGCGGCGGATACCGTATAAGGGTGAGAGCAATCCAAGGAAAATCGGAGTGGTCCAGAGAAATCCGATAGATTTTAACGTCCAGACATAAGCGATGAGGAGGAGGGCAGCTGACAGAATCTTCCCACCAGCCGCCCCCATATTTCTTATAGTAACTACATCGTTCCTTGTGGTTTCGGACCATTTTCCCACAAGGAGAAAGCCCGAAAGAACGGCCAGCAATACTACCAGCATCCACGGAAAAGCGGTCGGGCCAATTTCATTGCTCACGAATTCACGGCCGTGAATCTGGAGGATGCCATACGAATAGATTCCGCCGAGCATGATCAGAAATCCAGCAATTACACTTTCGGCCAGCCGCATGGCAGTTCCGATCCCAGACTTAATTCTTTTTCATGCGCGACTTGTACAGGCCTACTTTTTTCATGATTCGGACCACCGTGGCGTTTTGCTCACCCAGCCACCGGTCCAGTCCCGTGCCGTCCAAATACTCAAGATTCATCTTCTTCGTCTTGGCGAATTTGTGAATGGGTTTATAGTTCGCGACGACCTTGGTTAATGCCGCTCGCAGCTTGCCTTTTACCCCCCCGGACGTGCCGGGCGGAGCAAAGACTCCGTACATGAGGTCGACCTGAAAATCAATTCCGATCTCCTTGGCCGTCGGAGCTTTCGACAGCAGGCGAACCCGCTTGGCCGAACCCACGACGAGCGCCCGCATCTTGCCGGCCTTCGAGAACTTCACGAAGCCAGCCGCCGGCGCGCTCAACAGGTCAATCTTCGCTCCTAGGAGGGCCGAAAACCGCCCACGGACGCCAACGGGCGCCATGATTACCTTCACGCCTGAGCTCACCGCAACGTTCATCAGATGACCAATCGACCCCGTGCCGGCATGGCCGAACTTATACTTGCCCGGATTGCGCTTGGCGTCAGCCAGAAATTCTTTCCAGGATTTCCATGGAGCTTTTGCCCGCGTCCCGACTACCATGGGCCATTGGGCGATCCGAGCCACTGAGTCCAGGGCCTTGTAGTCCCACTTCACATTACCGATGTTGGTGGTTGTGAAAAGAGATCCGGTTACCCACCCGAGGGTGTAACCGTCGGGCCGCGCCCGGCGTACTTCATTGTAAGCCAAAGCGCCCCCAGCTCCCCCCTTGTTCGTCACCACCACGGGCACACCAAGCTCCTTTTCGAGCCCCTTAGCAACCAGCCTCCCGAGGAGGTCCGTAGCCCCTCCCGCTCTGAAGCCAACCAACATGCGAATGGGTTTCGTCGGATACGCCGCCGACACCTCTCCGGGACCTGCTGCCATAGTCAGACCCAAGGTAGCGACCAACAGACCCAGCGCGAACTTTCCCCTCGATACATTGGCAAGATTCATCTTTTTCATCGGCTCTGCCCCCCTATCAACCAATAACGACTGTTTTCTTCAATTCCTTCTTCGCACCCATCGACCAGGGCTGCTTGATGCAGTCGCCTAAAAACATTCCGAAAACCTCATTACGGTTAGAGAATCAGACTTCTCTCATCCCTATCCAAATAGGCAGCAACAAAGGCCCTCTTCTCGGCGTTGGCCTCAGTCATCTCAAAGAACTCGAGCGCCGTCTCGAAATGGCGCTCAAGCCCTTCGCCACCCTGACCATAGAGCTGTTACGACATCCCGTTGTCCAACAAAGGCGCTTGAAGACGGGGGCTTCCCAGTGAGCGCCTTTACCGTTGAAGAAGGCAGGAGGCCAAGGCATTACAATAACAACCATCCTTTAGCCCCTCATTCGTACACGAGATATCGCGCGCTCGAGCAATCTCCTGGGCCTTGAGTCTCACGCTGTTGCTGCAAAAAAGGCGCAGCCAGATCAGATCTCTCTGGTCAGTAATTCCTATATAGTGAAAAAAATTACAATCGGATCTTGTAATGATTGTGCCACAGGAAATAAATATGGTCAATAGAGTAAAATCAGCGTTTTCAACTCTTTTAGCCCGTTGATAAGACAAATTTAGGCAATAATTGAAATAAATCGTCCAATGGTACAACCAAAAGGTTAGCATAATTTTTCTATTATAATGGGATTTTTTCCGAAAGTATCACTTGCAAAGGAGTTTTTTGCAGTGTGCTTAGAAGGCTCCGTAGCATCGAATCGTTTTTCCGAAGTCCGGAAAAAACCGGATGGATGAAACCACCCGCAAGGGTATATGGTTCAAAGGACCGCTTCAGTCCCGGCGAGAAAGGACAATCCTCAGTGGTGAACTCCCGATGAAATCAGATTCAAGACAGATGCATGTGGAGCCGCCACAGGCGGGGCGGCGTGAAAAACAAAGGGTAGAAGCCGTCGATGCCCTCTCAAGGAGGGAGTCTTTTCGATCGGCATTTAAACATCTTGGTTTTACCGCTTTGCTTTCAAAAGAGAAACACCGCATTAAAAAAATTTTTGCCATCTTATCATCGGGAAGTGACACCTGGCATGTTGACTTTCCTATGCATCAGATGCATTCGTGAGTTGAAGTCTGAGAAAGCGGGTCTTGAAGACAAGGAGACGCCCCTGTGAATAACGAGGGAGTGATCGAATGCCCGAAATGCGAAGGATGCGGCCAGATAGCCGACAACGACGATATGACTCCTTGGATCCATCGGTGGAAAGGACTCCTCGGACCTTTCCTCTGCCCTCAATGCGGTGGAAAGGGTATGATTTTCGCGGACGAATTGATAGAGGAAGATCGAGATACAATTTGACTTGAAAAAGAATATCGAATCGTGTAGGGAAGTTTCAACTATTTCTAAAGCCATCATCTAAAGATAAAGAAAATATGGTGTAGGAGCCTGATGGAGCCATTGCTGAATATTTACAAAGATATTTTGGGCCTCGCCGAGTTCCCTTGCCGGGAATTTCCTTTGGAAGGGCACTGTCTCGAGGTGAGAGATGGAGTCTTCCTCCATCTCAATGCGCGGAAAGGAGAAACCGATCCTGCTTCCAAGGAACTGGAATCGGAAGATTTCAAAGAAACTCACTTCGGTTGGCCACAGATGACCTGGTCGCGGTGAAAGAGCGCCTCCGGACTCACTTTGTTCCGTTCTTTAATGAACCCTGTGGCTATCCGCGGATCTATTTCCGAGACCCGGAGTACAACCTTATAGAGGTCATCGCAGACGAAATGTTTCCTCCTCTCTCGCCTCCTGATAAGGTAACTTAATGTGCACTTTTCCGAATCATCAATGAGGGAATTGATCGCTTACCCACAGAGGATAATTTCCAGGAGGTAAGTCGTGATTACTGTATCCCCGGCTGCCAAGGAACTTCTGGCGCGTTTGCTGGAGGAGAAGAATACTCCCCAGAGCGAAGCCGCTAGGCTCATTTTCAATCAGGACAATTTGACTGTGGAAATAGACGGGCCACGATCCGGCGACACGGCGATTGACCACGAAGGTCGGGTGATCCTACTGCTCGACGAGGAAGCTGCCGATATCCTCTCAGACAACACGCTCGATGTGATGGACACCCCTGAAGGACCGAAACTGGCGTTTATCCTTAGAGATCAAGATGGCGCGGATTGAGTGTAGCGGTCACGAGAATGGGCCTTCTGGGCTCATGAACGTCGCGTGGGGGAACCCTGCTCGCCTAAGTCCACGCCTGGCCGAAGAAGTTCCGTAACCACGAATGGATAGGGTCGCGCTGTTCTTTAAGACAACCGGTGAAAACTTGAAAGCTCAAAATTTGGCTCCAAACCTCTCGTTCCAATACTTCTTGCCTTCCTGAATATTCGCCATATTGTCCGGCTTCGCATTGCAATCGACATGGGCGTATTTCCACAACTCCTTGTGTGTCTCTTCTTTATTCACGATTACTAAATCATCACTTTTCGAATCAATATGGCCTTCGCAAACCTCACAAACGAACCATTCTGGCATCCTTCAATCCTCCCGAAGATCTTTCTGTGCTTTGCGGAGTCCCATTCGTGATCAAATTGTACTCTCTCCGTTTGTTCGAATCAGCCCAAGGATGGATGATCAATGGGGTCTAGTTGTTTCTATGTTCCATTCGACAGGTTTTTCAACATATTGACATAATGAGTTAACTTGGCGGTCAACACCGCTACACTTCAGGCGAGATAAAATATCGCTCCGCCTCCTTTTATAATAATGGCGTCAGCACGTACCGTCTGAGCCTTCCCTTCGCAACTGGCCACAACCGAATCACACCTCACATACATCAATATCACACTTATTCTCCTCCTTTACACAACAGGAAATCGAGTCGACGCCTGGCCGCTTCATGGCCCTGCTCGGCAGCCAGGCGGTACCACGAGACAGCCTCGACATTGTCTAGCGGGACGCCTTTACCGTGTTCGTAAATGAAGCCAAGGTTGAATTGGGCCTCAGCCACGCCGTGCTCGGCGGCCAACACGATAGCGGGCAGTGAATTTGCTCTCATGGTAGTTCCTTCATTTTCTAAGTTCCCAAAGCAGGAAAACTCGCTTCATAATACTGGTGCTCCGCAAAAACTCTATCTCAAATCAGGCTGCAAGAGGAACTAGCCGATAATCATGATGAATTCCGTTCATCACCGGCCTGGAGAGCACCTTTTTCCCTTGTCCCAAGCGATGGCGATTCTCATTTACGCCTCTGGG
>PVBE011883859.1_pt1 | contig 13344 bp, 13 predicted proteins | sample 1631181 | NCBI WGS metagenome assembly PVBE01 (sample SAMN08397723, study PRJNA350692) | Marine metagenome, whole genome shotgun sequencing project. | isolation source: water | place: Pacific Ocean | collected 2012-04
TAATTACAACATCCTTTACATTTTTAAATTCTGGTAATGTCAATAAATGATTTGACAATAGTATCATATTAATTCCTTTATAAATGTTTCCTTTGTAATATTTGGTTGTATCGATAACCTACACCAATTTTCTCTATCATCATATGGTATTGAACAAAATTTAGTTAATACTTTATGTTTTTCAAAAATTTTAATTGTATCTATATTATCTACTTCATTATTAAAATGTATCCAATTACAATTACAATCTATAACATCATATTCGTTTAATAACAATAATAACTTTTTCTTTTCTTCTTTCACACTCTGTATATAAATATCAACTAAATTATAGTTATTCAATAAAAATTCACAATACTTCATTGATATTCCAGCTATCTCATGCATTGGTCTAAACTTAGTTAATAGTTCAATATTTTCTTCATTGGAAAAAATCATACCAACACGAGTACCTGCGGCACCAAAAGCTTTTGAAAAAGTTCTTGTTATGATTAAATTAGGATACTCATCAATATACTCCACTAAACTTTTATTATCTGTAAATTCTATATATGCCTCATCAATTAATACTGGTATCTTTTTTCCATTAATTTCTGCAGATTCTAATAATACTCGTATTTCTTCAAACGATTTATATTCACCCATTGGACTATTTGGATTTGCTAATACAATTAATTGTGTATCATAAGTTATATTTGATAAAATCTTCTCCATTGATATAGTATAATCTTTTTCGTGTGGTATTCCAACATACTCACAATTATATAATTTAGAATAAATTCTATACATAGGAAAACTCGGGTCTGAACCCAAAACTTTCCCACCATCTGTAAATGATTCTATTATTGTTTTAATACCAACATCTGATCCCGCAGATAAAAATAATTGATTATCATTCACTTTAAAAAAATTACATAACTTTTCTCTAAAATTTTGTGTATTTGGATAAAGTAAAAAATCTTCTTGAGTTAAACTATTTAAAAACTTTTGATATAATTCATCAGGTATATGTTTAGTTCTTTCTGATTGATCAAGTATATAATTATATTTTGATTTGTCAACATAACTAAATCTTCGTTCTACATTCTTTAAATATTCTTTCATAAATCAAACCTCTCTTTAATTATATTATAAATTTTATCTCCCCACCCATTCTGTGATTTATATCCTGGATGACCATCTACTTCCCCTTGTTTATTTATATAATTACAATTCAATCTTTTCTGATATTCTATAAGTGTATCATCAAGGACAAAATTTTCTTTATCTAAGTAATTTAATTCTTCTTTTGAAAAACTATCTATGAGCAGAGAAGTTTCTGGTGCAAAGAAAAATAAATGTTTAACATTATAACTACATAAATTACGATGTAAATTTATAATTATATCTTTTGATTTTTGTAAATAAAATAAATCTGAATTTTCATTTAAAAAATATGGATGTAATCCTTTTGTAGTAGACAATGGGATACACCAATACTTGGAATGTTGCTCTCCAGGATTATGATTAATTTCAGAAGATGGGCCTTCCATTCTATGTGGCCAAGTAATTTGTATTGCAACAAAAATATCATCTAAATTATCTTTATTGTCTACTAAAAATTTTATAGTCTTTCTATTGATTCTATCATTAGAACCACCACCCATTGCCTCATTTAATAAATCCCAAGATAGTTTTTCTGCTACACGATTACACCATACCCGTGGTTCACCAACGATAGAAAAACTACAACCATTTGTATATAATAACATTTAAACTCACTGTATCTTTGTTAATATAGGAACAAGGTCTTTATACGAACAAGTCTTACAATGTTCTCCTGGAGTGTTAATTTCACATTCATATGCAACTTTATTCCTATTCGAATTATTTAAAACTTCATCTAATGATTCTTCAATTAAATTTCCAGATGGTTTTGCATCTGTATTTAACAAACACAATTTTACATCTCCATTTGATTCTACATGAAGTCCATTATTGGGCCACCAACATTGATTATAATCCCAGTCTGGCTTACCAGCAATATGTGGTTTCCATTTTTGCATTTCTTTGTAAAAATCTGGAGGAAATTCATAACTTGCATTAATATGTCTACCTGCCACATCTTTAGTTATCAAATCTGATGCGTAATCAGACCCTCCCCACCATTGAAAAACATTTAATCTAAGTTCATTTAACCAATCATATTTTTCTATTAAAGTGTGTATCTTTTCTATATCTTTATAATTATCTTCCCAAACTACCATCTGTAACCCCAATTTCATTTCACCAGATTTAACTCTATCATAACTTCCCACATCATCAAGGAACTTCAAAAAAACATCCCATTTACCTGGATACTTATGTTTCGTATAATTGTCTTCCCAACCATCACAAGATACTAATAAATTATCAAGATTATCTAAAGAACTTTCAAACACTCTTCCGTATTTTGTATTTGTACCATCTTTTCTTCTAAGTTGATATTGTCCATTTGTAATACTAATTGTTTCTGCACTTGGAAACTTTTCTTTAAATAAACTAAAAAACTTATCAACCTCTGGATGAAAATATGTTTCTCCGAGTCCTTGAAATTTTGCCTGTTGAATTGGTTGTCCTTCAAGTTTATCTAAAATAATTTCATAATCTGAAATAGGCATATGAAGTAATGGTCTTGTTAAAATAACATCTCTTCTATTACACCCCATACAATCCAAGTTACAATAATTTGTTGGTTCTACCAAAAAATATCTTATTTCCCTCTCAGATTCATAGTGATCTTTAAATTTAAGTATTTCCGTCATAATTAATCCATTGTTGTTCCCTGATTAGGTGTTGTGGGCCCATCAGGTAATCTTGGTGAAGTAGTTGTTAAATCTGTTTCTTCTGCAAACTTTTTAAATCTCTCTAATCTATCAAGTCTCTCTTCATATGTATTTTCTGCACTTTCCCATCCAATATGATGTGGGACCAAATTTCCACCACCACCTCGTGCAGACCTTATATGTAATGCTGATTTACCATATTTAGGATCATCATCTATCTGCATTTCATGACTTAAAATAAATGTACTCATACAATAAACTGCATCAATATGTTTTCTATATTTTTTCAAAAATTTCATTGTTTCTTGAAAATCCTCTTCTGTTTCGGTTGGATAACCAATGATTAAAAATAATACTGTTTGTATTCCAGCATCCATACAATTCTTAAATACATTTGCTGCATATTCGTTATCATATTCTTTAAACTTATATCCCTTTTTCATCTCTTTATTTATTCGTGGACTTCCACTTTCAAATCCAAATGTTAAGTGATGACATCCAGCATCAAACATTTTTTTACACACTTCAGGAGTAAGATTTTTATCTACTCTTGCCCATCCACCCCATTGGAATGGAACTCCATGTGATGCATCTTTATAATGGTCAACAATTCTATCACACAATTCTTCAAGTATTGATTTACCACTTTCTGTTTCTGGCCTCTTTACAACATCTGTATTAACATAGGCACCTTTCCACGATAGAAAATTAAATTGTCCTCTTGGTAAATAACCATTTTCATCCAAATATAAAATTTCATCCATTAAATTTTGTGATGAACGCTTTCTAAAATCTGATGCCTTCTTCCAATATAATTTTACCCCACAATAAATACAACTATAATTACAACCTCTACTCAACACCATTGGTATTTCAGGTTGTTGATATAATGAAAAATCAATATCCGAATAATCTGGTATAGAAATACTATCAATATCTTTAATAAATTCTCTCCATTTTGTATTTTTTACTTCCCGCTCTCCATTGTTTCCGCCACCTAAATAATATAACCCATCGATACTTTCATAATCATACTCTTCTTTTAGAATCGTTTCACAGGTTTCTGCTACAGTAATATCTCCCTCACCAAAAACTACAGCATCAACAACTCTATTTTTTATCATCTCTTTTAATTTATGAACTTTATTATAATGTGAAGCAGTTGCCTCTGGACCACCTATTAAAATTTTAACATCAGGATTTTTAGCCTTTATTGCAATACAAACTTCTAATGTAAACCAAATATTTGTATTGAATATACAAAATCCAACAATACTTGGATTGTTTTCAAGTAATATATCTCTGTATTCATTTACCAAATCCTTTACTTGACCAATAACATGAATTTTAGAATAATAATTCTCTGGATTATTCCAATTCGTTACATTTTGCAAAAGGGTCTTATACCTTTCTTCAAATGGATTTAATCCCATACCAAGTTCCTCTCTGTTACGATACCAAAAATCTTGATTTAAATCCATTACTTTAACATTTGTAAATCCATTATTAGTTAAATTAGATTTTAAATATCCTAATGATAATGGTACTGAATATGAATATCCAAAAGGTGTCCAACACAAATTTATTTGTTTTTCCTTATACTTCATTATAATACTAACTTAATTATGTCTTCAATATATGTATTATTTTTTATTAAATGTTTCATCCTATTATAATTATCAATCAAAATAGGTAACTGTTCATTTAAAATAATATTTAACTCTGATTTAGATTTTTTATTTAATTCTTCCAAGATAGAAAATACCTTTTTACTTCTTTCCCAATGAGAAAAATCATCATCATATGATTCATCCCACCACTTATCAAAAGTTTTAAATCCTAAGTTATGTAATTCTCTAATACTTCCTCTATTCCCCAAAACAAAAAATGGTGAACCACATATAATAGGTTTATAAATTTTTTCTGTAAAGAACATAACTTCAGAATCTATTAATGTTTCGACTGCAACATGAAAATATGAATCTAAATAATGATTTGAATTTAAATTTAATGCCTGATTAACATTTAAATCAACATCATCACATTGATATGATTCTCTTCCTTGCAATGTTAGAATAAATTTAGTAAATTCTTTTGTAGCTGTTTTAAAATTTTCTGATTCTATTTTCCAATCTCTATTTCGTTTGAATGTATCAGTATAACCTCGAACTGGATCAAATGAACTCAGTCGTAATGAATAAAATCCTGATTTATCCAAATTATATCTGTGAATATTATATAGATTTATAAAACGACACAATCTAGGTCTTCTCTGTAAACAAGTGAACAGTTTATCTCTATCTTCAAGTTTTTTTATTTTTTTAATATTATCTTTATAAATCTCTCCATGAGCGAGAACTCCGCCTTCTTCTTGTGATATTAATAATTTTTCTGCCCACTCCATAAACAAATTACCACTAACAAGTTTTGATTTATTATTAGTTGGTTTTTTTATACCATACTTAACAGAACCATCAACTATTAATTTAACTTTTTGATTTTCTTTTCCCACAAGTTTATATACCAAATCTCCTGCTTCTTCATTCGTAATATTATAATCTGGATCCCATCTTCGTCTATTTCCATTTGATTCCAAACAAACTCCTATGATAAGATGAGTATTTTTTCTATGCAAATTTTTTCCAAACATTGATTTTATTTGATTTGCAATCATCTCATATTCATAATTCAATCTATTCCTATTAAAAAATGGTAATATCACAATATCATTATCTTTAAATTTCATTTCATTGAATTCTTTTAAATTTATTAGTAGAAATTGTTTTGTAAATTCTGCATTCCTCATTCTTTTAAGATACCACTCTGAAAAACCGTGAAAGAATTCAGGTTTTTTATCTATTTCTTTTTCTACACTATATGATACTATATATTTCATCTAAACTCCTAAATTTTACTGGATCATATAAATCTTCTTTTTTAAATAAATATTTATCTGGTTCTTTGCTATAAGATGGTTCATGTACCCATGCAGCACCATCTTTAGCATATCTTTCCATTTCTCTTTCTACTTGAATATTATGTTCCAATTCTGCATTTTTAAAAGTACGATTATGACTTCTTAAATATGTAACATATTCATTCATATTCGTAACTACTCCATTTGTAATAAAGTCCTCGTGTATACTACACTCCTTTAATACAAATGTTTTATTTTTTGGTAAAAAACAATATCCCCAGGGACTTACCATAACACAAGCACCTAAAGACATTCCAAAAATATAAAATTCTGAATACTCGTTGACATTTGGCTCTTTCTTTAATGAACCAACAGTATATTTAGTATCAACATTGTCTAAACGGGGAACATACCAATCAGAATTATCTGATTCTATAACCAGTTTCATTAATTTTTCAATATTTTTTTCAACTTTAGTAACTGTAGTTGGATATTTAAATCTTTCTCTGGTAATACTATCTTTCCACCAATCTATTAAAATAAATAATTTTCGTTTACTCATCTTTTTTATATTCCAATGCATTTTCTGTTACTAAATCTCCAGGTTTCATATATTTTTCAAAATATTCTTTTGATGGTGGAATTCCATTTTCATAACAATCATCTTTAAGAATTTTAGCATATCTATCATACATTTTTCTCCAATCCTTCTCCATAATTTTAAATCTTGGTCGTATTGGGTGCCACCATTGTTCAATCAATACTGGAACTGTTCCATCTGAAACTACATAATTTAAAAAATCTAAATTATTTGATGCATCAATTCCCCACTCCCTTTTTGTAACTGGTTTAAATTCACGAATTCTATTGGCAGTTACACTATCAGTAATAAAATCTGCCTCATTATGTGAAAAGAACTCTTCTGGCATGAAACTTTGGTTTATTGTATCTGTTCCATACTTTATATATTTTTTAATCCAATTTTCAGCAAACATATCTGTTGCAAGAAATCTATCATGTTTAAGATTTTCTACTGATGATATATAATCATATTTATTATTTTTTTTAAATTTTTTTCTTATAGATAAAAACATTTTTTGATTATTCTTTGAAGTCTTTATAGCAGGAAGAGTATCATAAATTTTCTTATGTGGATTATGTATAAAATCATATCTTGACTTCACTACAAAATCATAATCAGAAAAATCATAATCATATGATTTTGCTTGTGAATACCACATTGAAATATTATTTTCTGAACCCTTTTGGTATTCCCAACCATATATATCTCTATACTCAATCAAGACATCTTCCCATTTAGTATAGCTAAAAAGTTTTGGTTTTAATGTATTTTGTATTCTATCTAAAATACTTTCATCCCACTGCCCAATAACTGTTGGGCAGGCATGTTCATGATAAGAATTTCTATCCCAAGTATGACAAAAGAAATCACATCCTTCATAATACTCAAGAATAGATTCTTCACAATAATCATAAGTTCTCGTTTGTCCTGACAAACATACTGCTATTTTATATTTCATTCAAAAACTCCATTAAAAGTTCTAATTCAATATTTTTTTCTAATTGTTTTCTATTATAAATCAATTTATCTTTAACTGATTCATATAACTCAAAACACTCTTCTATTGGTAATCTACTAATTCTCTCTATTTCCTCACACACCACTTTTAATCTCAAACCATCATCTTCAATACTATCATATGATTCGTCAAATATTTCAGGAAATGTCTTATATCCCCTTTCCTTTATAAATTTAAGTGCGTTAACATTACTATAAATAATAAATGGTTGATATTCCCACATATGACAGAATAAACCCCATCGTAAAAAAATAGTATTTTTCCAAAATGGCCAAGAAGTCGGATAAATATTAAACAAACTTAATTCATAAATGTCCTTTGTAAAAGCTGTTTCAGAGTTAAACTTTTTTTCTTGTCTCTTACAAGTGTATTCGATTCCATGTGGTAGTGTTTTTTCAAACTCATCCTTTGTTTTTAATAATAAATTTAACCACTTTCGTGTTTTTACATCTTGTGTTGGTGGATACCCAACATTATTTCTTGCATATTCTAAATGATGTGAGTGTAAGGTATTGGAAAGATTTTTATTCCATAAATGATGAGCCATTATAGTTCTAAAATGTCTATCATTTCGATGGGCTTTAATGAAGTGTCTTAAATTTTTTTGATTTTTAAGTTTATCCAAATGTTGTTCATAAGTATCTTCATTGACTCTACCTTCACCCACCAAATGTATTGATGGCCAAAGTGCTTCAGTATTTATTCCATGTACTATCATTCTATTTTTAATATTATTTTCATCACACCACTTAATGTGTTCTTTTGAAGCAATTGCGTTTGCAGTAATATAAATAATATTTTCAGGTGATAGCTTCAACCTACTTAACTCATTATACAATGATTTTAATAAATTTATATTTGGATCTTCACTAACTAATGGTTGACCTTCTAAATGATTAATAAAAATTAATTTTGCTTTATTCACTCTAACCAATTCTAATATCTCAGAATTTATATTTTTAATACCTCTATACCAATCGTGATGCCAATAACATCTATATTGAATAAAAACATTTTCTTCACCGTTATACTTTGAGTAATTTATTACTTTGTATTTGTTCAGTACTCTCTTCTTGGTGTTTCTCTGAACATCTCTAAATAAATTCTGCAAGAACCCGTGGGGCATGAGCAAAATCTCTTTTGGTACATCATAAACTTTTTCTACAGAGTCATCATTTAAAAAAATCATAACAAGTTCTCCGATATATAATCATAAAATAAATCTGCTAAATCTTCATGGTCTTTTGCCATGGGATGGCCATATGCATATTTTTTATCCTGACTATAAATATAATTTCTCCAATCTGTAATACCATTTGGAAAAACATAATAATTTAATTTATCTATATTGAAATTATCAGTATAGCCTTTCTTTCGAAATTTCAGTCCCCTTCTCCATGAATCTGGATTAATCTCCCAATGTTTATTATCACCAAATAAAGAACCAAAAAATATAATATCAATATTTCTCTCATTACAATAAGACTGAAACATTTCCAACTCTCGTTGTAATGATTTTATTCTTTCTTCATCAGAATATAAATTTTTATAATGAAATTCAAAATGTCGTTTAAGCTCATCATTAAGGGAAATATCACCGGAACAATCTAAATCTACAGTTATTGAGAGATGTGAATTTCTTATTGAATCCCAAATTTCAAATCTACTTATATCAGTTAATCCAAGTATAATTAAAGTTTTATCTTCCTTATCCATCTCATTAATCCACTCATATAATCTTCTAATCATTTGTTGATTATTCGCACCAGGTTTTGATAAATTTTGTACGTCACACCCAAGTTTTTTGCCTAACCGAATTGAGAATACATACTCTCGTAATATATGATGGGAGTGATACATTTTTTTGTATATACCAGGCTCTCTACTCTTAATAAATTTTCTGTTTATATTTAAATGGTGGTATTCTTTTGGTAAGCTCTGTTTGATTAAATCAAAATTTACACCTTTTCTATTTATATTTTCTTCTTCAAATGGAATAGTTAAAAAACTACAACCATGTACAACTAATGTATCATATTTCATATTTAATTATCCTCTATGTATTTATATAAGTTATTTGCAAACTCTTCGTGGTTAACCCTATGTGGATGATCTTCAGGTTCATAAGTATTGTACCAAGTATATGGTATAAATATAGAACCTTTTTCAACTAATTCATAATAATTTTTAAAAGAAAAATAATTTATTCTTTCTTTAGTATGTTCGTATAAAGTATCAGTAAAAGAATTAAAAAATATTACTTTAGAATTAAATTGTTTTACATAACTATCAAATAACAACACATCTCTGTTTAATTTTTGTATTTCAGTTTTATCATGTTGAAAATACTTAACCCAATGTTTAAACCAAGAGTTCCATTTCTCTACATCATCACCAAAAACATTTCCTTCATAAATTTGTGGTAAATTGCCGCTATGATCTTTATCTATTATATCTACTGGTATTATTAGTCTCCATTTATCAAACAAAAAAAACTCTGTCCTTGCTAATTCAGTTAATCCAATAATAAACAAAGTATCTTTTACCTTTTCTTTATTTCCTTGTATCCATTCAAAAGTAGTTCTAAATGCTCTCTCATTTGAACCACCAGGTGTTGCAAGGATTTTATTATAAGAACACTTTAATCTTTTAGCCAATGGCATAGTAAAATTAAAATGAACTGTATCCCCTGGACAGGAGACACTTGAATTTTCATGGCAAGCATATACAAAACTACATCCATTTGATACTAATTGTTTATAACGATTCATCTAATAACTCCAAAAATCTAATCAATTCTATATTTTTATTAAGTAAATTTCTATTATGGATTAACTTATCCTTAACAGATTCATATAAATCAAAACACTCCTCTAATGATAACTTTGATATTTTTTCTATTTCTTCACATACCATTTTAAGTCGTGTTCCATCATCCTCTACAGAATCATAACTTTCGTCAAATATTTCTGAAAAGGTTTCATATCCTCTTTCTTTTAAAACTTTAAGAGAATTCACATTACCATAAATAATAAATGGTTGATATTCCCACATATGAAAAAATAATCCCATTCTTAAAAATAAGGTATCTTTCCATAAAGGCCACGAACTTGGATGTATGTTGAATAAACTTAATTTATAAATATCTCGTGTGAATGTTCTTTCGGATTTAAAATTTTCAACCTGTTCTTTACAAGTATCTTCAATATAATAAGGAAAAGTTTTTTCAAACTCCTTTCTGGTTTTCAACAAAGATTCTAACCAAATTTTAGTGTCTTCGTCTGTAGTTTCTGGATATCCAACATCACCACGAGCATAGGTTCTATGGTGTGTGTATACAGTATCTTCAAGTCCTTTACTCCACAAATAGTGAGTTGGTATAGTTTTAAAATGTCTATCACTTCGATGAGTTTTAATAAAATGTTTTAATCCTTTTTTATTCTTAATTATTTCAAAATGTTCTTCAAAAGTATGATCCCAAAGTTCTTTACATATGTTTTTTTCTTTGGATGCTATCGCTTCCATAAAAATACCAATAACTTTCATTCTATTTTTAATATTATTTTCATCACACCACTTAGTATGTTCTTCTGAAGCAATTGCATTTGCAGTAATATAAATAATATTTTCAGGTGGTATGTTTAATTCTTTCAAAGTATTATACATAGGTTCTAAAAAATTTATATTTGGATCTTCACTAACTAATGGTTGACCTTCAAATGAATTTTCAAAAACTAATTTACAATTATTATTTCTTATATTATTCAGAATTATAGGATTTATATTTAAAATTGATTTATACCAATCTTGATGCCAATAACAATTATAATTACATAGGAATTTATCTTTACCATTGTATTTTGATAAGGTAACTCGTTTTAAAGATAATTTAGTATTTACACCAAATGATTGTAAATTATTTAAAATAGAAAATAACCAATCTCCTATGTGTTGACCAGAGGCTCCACTACCAAATAATATATTATTCTCAACATCTATACCTTTATTACTATCGTCAATTAAAAAATTATAACCTTTTATTTTATTCATTTTAAGCTCTCATATAATTTTCGTGCCCACAACAAATGTCCTATTTCATCTGGATGATCTGCTCCACAAAATCTATCTTCTATTTTTTCTGAATTATTTATAAAATTTTTAAATGAAACTTTAATAAAATTCTTATCAAACAACTTTAAAAATTCCTCAACTATAATATGATCATATACATTACTTTTTTTTATTTTTTTCCAATCTTCTGTATAAAATGCATTAAAAAATAAATGTTTTATATTTTTACTTTCTAAAAAATTATGTAGATATAAGTTATCATTGATATATTGATACAATGATTCTTCTTCACTCCAAAAATATTTTGTCCATAAATAATAGAATTTTTCTAAATCTTTTGGTTGACCTGATCCTTCAACTGAATATTCATTTGCTGAAGGTTGGAATGTTTCCCAATTAGTATCATTAAAATAAAAATCTCTTCTATCAGGAGATGACCATCCAACTACCACTAATATTTCATCTAATTTATATTTTTTTAATAAAGATAAAACCTCTTTAATAGTTCTTCTAATAATACCATCATTAGAACCACCAGTCTGAGATATATTTTTTACTTCTATATCTAAAAGTTTTCCTAATTCTTCTGGCCAACATTTAGAAAGTTCAGGATATCCATTATTTCCTGCAGTCCAACTATCTCCATCACAAAGAAGGACTTTAAACATGCCGTGGCCCTCTAAAACCAACTTCAGCATCGTAATTAAAATATGCCTCTTTATATCCTTCAGTTGTTGCCTTTGCAACTCTTGTGTGCCAATCCTCTACTATTCTTTTGTTGGCGTTATAAAGTGCCTTATAGAATTCTTCATCTGATAACTCCGTAAAGTTACAAGTCATTCTATCGGAATTTTGATATTTTTCATAAAAATCTGCAGGGCCTTTTAATAATCCCTTTTTAATTGCATGATGATATAATGGTGTTCCTGGATATGGTGTTACTGGTTTAATTGACCTTAAATGATGAGTACTATTATACTTCATAAGAAACTCTACACCCTTTTCAAGTGATTCTAATGTATCATCTATATTACCCCAAATAATATTTAAACCAGGAAATATACCAACTTCTTTACACGCATCAACTGCATCATATGCATCTTGCACCGTTTGTTTTTTTGTAATATTATCAATAACAGTTTGGTCTAAAGCTTCTATTCCAAGATTTATGGCAGTCATTCCAGCATCTATTGCTGTAGTTAATGCCTCTACGGTACAGGCTGGTGTAGTACCATGACAATTCCAAGTTACTCCTAAATCTGACTCTTTCATTGCCTTAGAAAATCTAATTAATGCCTTTTCATTGATTCCAATATTCTCATCCACAAAATCAATATGATCAACATGATACTTATCTCTTAATATCCGAATCTCTTCAAATACATTCTCAAAACTTCTTAGTCGATAACTATCGTAAAGTCTAAAACAGAAGTTACAACTCTGTGGGCATCCTCTCGAATACAATACAGGAAAACATCTGGCAGTATGATGAGCTGATTCATGTTTATAAAGAATGTACGCGTCCATAGGAAATAAATCCCAAGCAGGAAATGGTAAATCATCTACAGGTCGAATCAATGGTGAATCAGGATTTTTATGTAGTGTCCCATCGTGTTTCATAAATGATATTCCGGGCGAATCTGTAGTATCTAAATTGTTTTCTAATCTTCTTAATAATTCTCTCCATGAAGTTTCCCCCTCACCAAGTACCAATAAAAATCCCCTAGTATCTGCAAAATCGCTAGTATCTGCAAAAATCCTTGAGTATCTGCAAAATCCATTAGTATCTGCAAAAATCAATGAGTATCCGCAAAATCCCCTAGTACCTGCAAAATCCCAGAGTATCTGCAAAATCGCCGAGTATCAGCAAATTCCCTAGTATCTGGAAAAAATCCTGAGTATCTGCAAAATGCCCCCTAAAAAAATCCTCGAATTCCCCCAAAATCCAAAA
>PVBE012448801.1_pt1 | contig 13340 bp, 15 predicted proteins | sample 1631181 | NCBI WGS metagenome assembly PVBE01 (sample SAMN08397723, study PRJNA350692) | Marine metagenome, whole genome shotgun sequencing project. | isolation source: water | place: Pacific Ocean | collected 2012-04
AATGATTAATTATATTATCTAGTATATAAATCTAATTTACTACTAAAGTTGAATAAATATTAATTATCTCTTTCAAGATAACCTTTTATGCCATTCATATAATGTAATTCGTAGGGTCTAGATTCCAATTTACGCGATTCACAAAAAATTGATATTATTTTTAGATCGTTTTTAACTTGGTCGTCAATTATTTTATCTGAAAATTTGTGTAGTGCAAATATTCTAAAATCTTCAACATATTTGCTTATTTGAGCTCTAACATAGGGATCCATGTCATTTTCTGGAATATCAGTGGTTGCTGTTTGTTCAAGATTCATGAATTTTAAAATAATTGGCTATATTTAAAGATTCCTAAACATCAAACTCTATTCTTTTAGAGATAGAATTGCCTGCTTCATCAGTAACCTGAACATCAATTTCATGATGTCCAGGCCTAAATGAAACTCTTTTAATACACTTATTAGCTCTTAGTTTAGAACAAATTCTTTTTTCTCTTCCCCGTGAATCCTCGTTATCTATGTAGGTAATTTCATCAAAATTTGGTTCATTTACCTCCATATTAAAATAAATAAATTTTTTGTTTCTTCCAGTTCCTTGAGTATAATAATCCTCATTGACTAAAATTGGATTTGTTTTATCCACACTCAATAAAATATTTCTACTATTGGCAACTTTTCCAGATATATCTTCTAGTTTAAACCAATATTCAATATCTTGTCCATCATAATCCTCTAAATCTACATTAATGTTGCAATAATGTCTTCCTCGATTGGTATTGCATTCATCTAGATCTAGATTGGTATTTCTAATTCCCGTATCTGAATTACCATAATATAGGGTTAATTCATGAGGATTGCTTTCTTTGAATTCAACGTTAAATATTCCATTAGCAAAACCCTTTCTTGGAAATGTTTTACTTATTCTTGGTTTTTTGCTATCTACAAAGAAGGTAATTGTTTTTTCAGCAGTATTTCCAAATCTATCATTCCCAAATATAGTAATATCATTTAAACCATCTTTAAAGCTAAGTTTTCTAAAGTATTGAAATACATTTCTAGCCATGTTTTTTAACCTTCCTCTTCCTTTAATATTGTCTGTGTATTTGAATGTAGTAGGTTCATTAGCATTTAAATCAAATAATACCTTTCTAGAATCGTAAACTCCTCCTTCTACAGGAGAACTAATATTAAATTTGGGAGCTTCTGCATCTATAGTTCCATCATCTCCCTCTCCAAATGCCTGGCAACTAGTTTTGCTATTGCAATTAGATGGATGGGTAGGATTATTTAAGTTAGTAGTACATACTTGGCAGGTGTCATGGAAACAAGTATATCTAGGATTCTCTGCATCAGGTAAACTTTGACCATAATTTAAGCAGTATAGCTTGTAAGCAAATACATTAGTTGTCATTAAAACTATGCTTATTCCAATTAGCAATATGAACATTATTCTTTTGATGTTTTTTTGGTTTGTATTGTTTTCCATATTTATCTTTGTTTTTGAGCATAGAAATGCTCCTTTTCCTATTTTAAAATAAAAAAAAATAAAAAAAAATGTTATTTAACCTTATATTGCTTCTCCCCAGAAGTTAATACTTCCAGTATCGAAGTCACCATTACATGGTTCTGGAAGGTCTAGTCTGAAAGTTACAGCCATTTCAGCACCTGGTGTCAAAACGTTTCCGTTTGAATATTCACCAGCTACAGCAGTAGTTTGGATAATTTCAAAAGCACCATAGAATGGTGTTGGATTATTAAATCCAGTAGCGTATCCAATACCTACATAATTCTCAGCATCAGCTCTTGCATCGTCAGCACTTGAATAAGCACCACTTGTTGCATAGTAATCGAAATTACTTAATTCTAATACATTTGAACTTGGGCAAGCAGCTCCGCTAGATGCAGAGTCATAAAAGTCAGTACCTGATATAAACATATCAAGAAGAACTCCTGAACCGTCATCAGCATCGTTACCAACTAGTAATGTACTTGAGTAAGATTGTGTTCCAGGTCTAACATCATCAAATGTTAAATCTCCATCAATTGATAAAGCAATTGTTGGATTCAAATACCAGTATTCATTTTCGTCAACAGTACTTGATAGACCATCAAGATCTTCAGCTTCAACAGTGTACCAGTATTCACCATAGTGTGAATCAGCAGTTTCAACAGTGAAAGTACAAGTGTAGTATCTCATTGTATCCTCATCAAAAGTTGTTAAAGTTTCTTCTAAAATTCTTGCATTACAAGAAGTATCTAAAGTTTCTCCATCAACATGAGCTAGATCCTCTACACAGTTAACTTCAATATCATTACCAGCACCTTGAACATCGCCTAGAGTTCCGAATACGTCAGAAATTTTTTGAATTCCATTTTTATCCTTAACTAAAACTTTGTATTCAATTTGTTCACCTTCGAAAGCATAATTATTTTCTCTCTCAGTTAACTCAGTACCAGCAGCGCTAACTCTTCCTGGTTCAGTATTATCGTCTAGAACAGTTCTTGTATCACATGCCCAAATATTTGGAGCATAATCCTCAGTAACTATCTCAATTCCAATACCTGCGCCAACATCAGTACCCAATACAACTGGCATAACTGATAAAATTAGCATAGCCATAGCCATTATACTAAATAGTTTTTTCATATTTTCTAAAACCCCCTTTCAGTCTATTGTCATCTATCCCTTTATTGATTATCTCAATAAACCCGGGCTTATCAGATGAATATGATTTAAGTGATACGCTTGGATTATTTCTGAATAATCTTTTGAAAAATCCCTTTTTTCTATGATGCATAATCTAAACTCTTAAAACTTGTTTATAAAGAAATTTTCAGTTAAAAATATTTTTTGAAATCTCCATTAACAAATCTATATTTTGATAACTATACTAAATGTTCTTACTAAGATAAAATAAAAATTATCTGTTAGAATAAAATTAACCTTTTGGTTGTCTCTCTAAGAATCCTTGAATAAATTTATTATTCTTTTCAGAATCAACAATTCTTCTAAGATTATATGCCTGTCCGTCGCTGATTTTTTCCGCTTTTACTTCTGAACCTGCTCTTTGGAAGCTTTCTTTACTCAATAAAACTTGTTTATTTGAGCTCTCTGCTAATCTTTTTGCAGCCACTACGAAGTTACCTAATGCTGTGAACTTTAATTTATTGTTTTCAATTTTATTAATTATCTCTCCAGAGTTTATTGCAATTCCAAAATCAATATGGTTTTTGAATTTTTGATTATGGTCATTTAAGTTTTTAACAATTTCTTCTCCAACTTTTGCGGCAAGAGCTTCATTATTTTTTGCATTAGTCATCAAAGGACTAAACATTGCAAAGATAAAATCTCCTTGTTCGTAAACTGCTCCCTTTTTACTATAAACAGTTTCCATAGCATGTTCTAAACTTTTCTTTTCATTATCCTCTAATTTATTTTTTATTTTCATAACTAAAACTGCTGCATGAGCTTTATGTCCCTTTAGCACTAATACTTGATCTGCTTGATTTTGAATTACTTTTCCTTTCGCATCTGTTTTCTTAACTTCTGAGATGTTTTTAGAAGGAGTAGTTTTATCAGTCAAGGTAGAGCTGGTTTTGGATTCACTAACTTGTTTTTTTCTTTTTGGCATATGGAAAGCAAATGACTTTTTCTTCAAAACTTTTCTAAAAATAAATAGTAGAATTAATATTAAGATTATAAAAAGAAAGATCCAGAATATTGGCCCTCCAAAGTTAATTCCTTTGCCAATTTGATTAACATCAATAGCCCTTCCTGTTAATGAAATTCCTGATTGAGTTAATTCACTATTGCCATCACTAATTTTTACGTCGTATTCTCCTTCATCCCCCGTTAACTTAAAGCTAGTACTTTCTCCTAACTCTAGTTCTACTAATTTAACAAAAGGTTTGCCTCCTAATTCAATTTCAATACCTCTTTTATAGGGGATGTTTCCTACATTTGTGACAATTAATGTATCTTCAATTAGCTCAAAATGTACAATAGCTTTTTGATTAATAAAGAATTTTTTAGTTATTTCAGCTTCTCCATTTGATGCCAATACTTCATAATACCCTGAAGCAAAGTTTTTAGGAATCTCATAATTTAAACCTTCCTGGGATTGGACTATTTTTTCATAGAATCTTTCTCCAAGTTCGTTTCTAATAATTACTGAAACTTCGTCATCAATGTTAACTCCAGTTTGGTCTAATAAATAAGGCCTTACTTCTATGACTGTTCCAGGGTCAAAGTTTTGATTGTTTAATATTAAATCAATTTCATTTAATATTTGGAAGACTTTTAAATTAGTATATCCAATTCCTTCGCTAGATCTTTGGCCTTCACTTTCTTCATAGACTAAGGCATCAATTCTATAGTCTCCTGCAGGAGCATTTTCAGGGATATTTATTGTGACAGAGAAATCTCCTCCAACTACTTTTCCGTAAAATATTCCTGCATTAAAATCGATTGTTTCATTTTCTTCTCCTGATACTTCCTCTTCAGTTTCTTCATCTGTTTCTTCTTCAGTTTCTTCTTCAGTTTCTTCTTCAGTTTCTTCTTCAGTTTCTTCTTCAGTTTCTTCTTCGGTTTCTTCTTCAGTTTCTTCATCTGTTTCTTCTTCAGTTTCTTCAGATTCCTCATCAGAATTTTCTTCGTCAATATTCACAACAACTTCTACCGGAAGTATCTCCAATAATGGAATTTTGATTTCAATTTCACCATCAACTACTTTTCCGTTTAATTTTTCAGCACTCCCTGTAATGATAATTTCTTCCCCAGGATTTACAAAGAATGCATCGCTACCAAGTCTAACAATTAATAGTTTAGAAATTTCAAAATTCATACTTTTTCTATTTTCGTTATTATAAACTCCTGAAAAATAACAATTTCCATTTGCTTGATCGATTGTATTAAAATTTAAAGGTAATTTGATATTTACATTTCCTTCCTCATTTGGGAAATTATTAAATTCTATAACTGGAGCATCATTACAGTATAATACTACATTTAATAATAAGCCCTCCTCTATTGGATCTATATTAACATTCAGGTCAACCATATCTCCTAGATTGTATTTGCTTTCTAAATCTGAGAAGTAAACTCCTGCTGAAACAAAACTAATTAGGAAAATAATGCTGAATAAATAACTGATTAAGATTATACTTCTCTTTTTCATAGACCATATAATTGATTTGATTATATAAATGTTTTCTGTAAGTAACCTAACCTTTAAATAAGATATTTGATTCTAAAATTTATGAAAAAGGCTTTCAATCCATGGGAAGTAAGAGGAGAAATTAACTATAATAAACTTGTAAAGGATTTTGGAGTATCTTTAATGAAAGATCTTCCTGAGATTTTTAATAAAGAAATATTATTTAGAAGAAGGATAATTTTTGCGCATAGAGATTATCAAAGGATTTTGGAATCTGTTAAAAATAAGAAGAAATTTGTAATGATGACTGGTTTGATGCCTACGGGAAAATTTCATTTGGGACATTTATTAGTTGCTCAACAATTTTTGATTTATCAAAAACTTGGGGCAAAAATCTATATAGCTGTTGCAGATATTGAGGCCTATAATGCACGAGGTCAATCTTTGGAAGATAGTAAGAAAATTGCTATAGATGAATATATCACAAATTATGTTGCCCTAGGTCTTAATCCAAAAAATGTTGAGATTTATTTTCAATCAGATAGATCAAAGGATTCTAATAGGTCAAATGCTTATTATAGGTTACAGAATATTCTAGCAAAACATGCAACATTTAATGAATTTAAGGCAGTTTATGGAGATATAACTCCTGGTAAGATGGTTTCTTCCTTATTGCAAGCTTCAGATATGTTGCATTCTCAATTACCTGAGTTTGAGAATATTTGTCCAGTGGTAGTTCCTGTTGGGATTGATCAAGATCCTCATTTAAGATTGGCAAGAGATATATCTAAGAGAATACCTATTAAATTTACTCAATTATCTTCAACATACCATCAAATGATTCCTGGATTAAAAGGAGCCAAATCAAAAATGTCTTCGTCAGACCCTAATTCATTTATAGCTTTAACAGATAATCCAAAAACAGTAAAGAATAAAATCAATAAATACGCTTTTAGTGGGGGAAAAGAAACTCTAGAAGAACATAAAAAATTAGGAGGTAATCCTGATATTGATGTGTCATTCCAATATTTAAGAATGTTTTTGGAGGAAGATGATGATAAATTGCAAGAGATTTATAATGATTATAAATCTGGGAAGTTAACAACAGGGGAATTAAAGAAATATACAATTGATAAGTTAAATTCCTTCTTGAAAGATCATCAGGCTAAAAGAGAAAAGGCTAAAAAAGTTATTGGTAAATTTTTGGATTAATTGTTTATTGCATTTTCAATTTTTTCTCTTCCATCAATTTCATAGAGAACCAATCCTTCTAAAAAATTCAAACAAATGCTATTGAAAAAAATATCTAAATTGTTAACTTTATATCCTATAATATCTCGATAATTTTTTTTATTCATCTCGAAATATTTTAATAAAAAATTCTCTCTTAATTCAGGATCTTCTCCAATATCATTACTGGAATATAATTCACTTAACCTATAATCATTTAATTGCCTATAGGCTTCTTTCTCGTGTTCCATCCAATTATCCATTCTCATCTTCTCTCTTCCGTTTATATTTAAGATAAAATAACTTTAAAAACCTTATCCGCTTCATTTAATTATGAAGATATTATCACTGCACTGCGATTATATAAAGTTTAAACCTTTGAAAAAGGCATTAAGACAGCCTGAAGAGTTATCTGAAAGAAGACAAGGGGAAATTGTTGTAGATAATCCCTTAGTATTGATGATTGCGGTAGAAAAGCAGGATGAAAGTAATCCTGATTTGATTAAAAGATTAATAAAAGAAGTAAAGGAATTAGCTAAACAAGTAAAGGTGGATAAATTAGTTTTATATCCTTATGCACATTTATCTCCTTCGTTATCTAAACCGGATTTTGCGCTAAAAACATTAGAAGAAGCTGAGAAAAAATTGAAAAAAGATTTCAAGATTATTGAAAGAGCTCCATTTGGTTATTATAAGGAATTTGAGTTGAAGGTTAAAGGGCATCCGTTATCTGAGTTATCTAGAGATATTCATTTCTCTGGAGAGATGGGTGTTGAAGAGGATTATGATTCAGGTAAATTGTTAAGAGAAATATCAAAATCTAAATTAGATTCAAGGGAATTGAAGGATAATGATCATAGAATTTTAGGACAACAAATGAATTTATTTTCTTTTTCAGAAGTGGCTCCCGGGATGGTCTTTTGGCATAATAATGGGAATATTCTTAAGAATAAACTTTTTGATTTTTGGAGAGAAGAACATCAAAAAGCTTGTTATGAAGAAATAACAACCCCTCAGATTTTAGATAATAAACTATGGAAAATTTCAGGACATTGGGATAAATATAAGGATAATATGTTTACAACAGATTATGAGGGAAGAGAATTTGCAGTAAAACCAATGAATTGTCCTGGAGCAATGATGGTTTATCGTTCTAGTCCTAAATCTTATAAGGACTTGCCATTAAGATATGGGGAATTAGGAATTGTTCATAGGCAAGAACTATCCGGAGTTCTTTCAGGATTATTTAGATTGATTCAATTTACTCAAGATGATGCTCATATATTTTGTACGGAAAAGCAATTAGAAAGTGAGATAATTTGCATAATGCAAATGATTGATAAATTTTATAAGATATTTGGTTTCAAATATTCTGTTGAACTTTCAACGCGTCCTGAAAAAAGAATTGGGGATGAAAAGGTTTGGGATAATGCAGAAAAGATTCTTGAAAAAACTTTAAAGAAAATGAAAACTAAATTTAAGATTAATAAAGGAGATGGAGCTTTCTATGGCCCTAAGATAGATTTTCATATAAAGGATTCTTTGAATAGAAGTTGGCAGTTGGCAACTATTCAATTAGATTTTGCAATGCCTGAAAGATTTGATTTAACATATAAAGATAATAAGGATAAGAATAAGAGGCCCATAATTTTGCATAGGGTTATTTATGGTGCTATAGAGAGATTTATAGGAATCCTTTTAGAACATACTAATGGGCATCTTCCTCTTTGGTTGGCACCAAAACAAGTAAGAGTAATTAATTTTACGAATAGAAATGATAAAGCTTGCAAGGCCTTAGATATAGAATTAAGTAAGAAGGGGATTAGGGCTGATTTGGATTTGGGAAGCGAGCCCCTTTCAGGGAAAATCAAGAAGGCTGAAATGGAGAAGATTCCATTAATCGTTGTAATTGGTGATAAAGAAGAGGAATCTGGAGATTTGGCGGTTAGGAGAAATGGGAAGATTACGAATATTAATAAGGATGAGTTTTTGGGGATGGTTGAGAAGGAAGTTGATAAAAGAGAATAGTTCTGGATAAACCAAATAAATAGCGCAAAAAACTAATTGATATTCTCTAAAATATATATTACCCTAACATTTAAATACCCCTTAAAATAGGGAATTATAGAGGTGAAAACCTCAGAATACTTCTGGGAAACGTTAAAATGAGTAAAAATAAAGAATCTGGAGATGAAGGAGAAATTGAAGATGAAATTAAAGGCAAGGTTAAGATTGAAAAGGATTTTAGGTTGAGTTTAAGTAAATAATAAAAATAATAACTAATATAATGGAAATAAAAAAAGTAAATAATGCAGCCATAGAGATTTTAAGAGAAAAAAGTCCCCTATCCTACACAGAGATTTATAAAAAGATTATTGAAAATTCACTTATAGATTTTGAACCTAAAGTTATTCCCAAATTAATTATAAAAGAGTGTATGGAGGATAATATTGAAAAAGAGAAAGAAAAAAGCCCGTTTATTTTGGATAAAAATAAATCTGAGAGTTATTCTATAAATCCCAAATTTGATTTAAATAAACATGATTTAAGTCTCGAAAAAAAGAAAATAAAGGAAGATTCTATAGAATTTGAAAAAAAGGTAACCGATCTATTAAAAAAATTAGACTTTAAAGAGGTAGACGGAGCACGGGATGATCTTATTATTGGAGGACATCAAATAGATGCATGTGGGATCTATGAAAACCATTTATTAATAATTGAATGCAAAATGGCACAAGAGTTTAAGAAGAAGAACTTAAAAAGTCACATATACGAATTCAAGGGAAAAATACCTGACATCGAAAGAGGTATAAAGAAAGATAAAAAATATGAAGAGATTACTGATATTAGATATATTTTAATAGTTAATAAGAAAACTCTATTCAGAAAAAATGATGTACAACGTGCAAATGAGGATCCAAGAATTATTTTAATGAATGAAGATGTATTAGGATATTATAATGAATTATATAGTTTTCTTGAGCCTTATGCAAAATACAATTTTCTTGGAGAACTAGGGATAAAACCCTTAGATGAGGAACCAATAAAGGTTGTTTCATTTAAAATGAAGTATGGAAATGGAGAAATGTATTCGTTTCTTATACGTCCTAGTGAATTAATGAAGGTATCTTATGTTGCAAGGAGAGAGAGGAGGAAAGAACGCTATTATCAAAGGATCATTAAAAGAAGCAGATTAAATCAGATTAAGGAATATATAGATGAAGGAAATACATTCCCAAATAATATCATAGTTTCATTTGACAAAAGATTAAATAGGTTCATTAAATTTTCTCCATTGAACAATGTGAGTAACAACAAGGATTTTGATATTGGGATGCTAGAATTTCCAAAAGATTATATCCCCTCAAACAAATATTTATAAACAATTCCAACAACCTACCATTATGGTTGAAGTAGATAATATAGAAGGTATACAAACAATGCTAGCTTCCGAAGAAGTTCTAAAAAAAGACTGGGACAACAAATTGGACGAGGCATGGAATGATGAATAAAGATTACGAAAAAAAGAAAGCAACCGAAATGCTCACCCTAATCCAACAATACGAGGAAACAGATGAAAAAAAAGAGATTAATGAAGATCTCTACAAGTTGTCGGATGAGTTGTATAATCAGAATAGAGAGAAGTTGTCGCAGGAGATGATTGATATTTCTTTGTCAGTTTTTTCGTTTACGCAAGCGGCGATGAACGGCGGGCCGTTACAGCCGTTGGGGGAGTTCGTGGGGGATTTGAGGGGGGTTATTGGTGGTAGGGGTTAAAAAGGAAATTTATCTCGGAAGATTTTTAAGTACATGATTATTAATCAGTACATGAAAAAGGGGATTGTAGTAGTAGATTTGTTTTGTGGGGCGGGAGGCTTAAGTACTGGATTTAAAAAAGCAGGATTCAACATAGCCTTGGGTATAGATAACGATAAGGATGCTTTGGAAACATTCAAATTAAACCATCCAGAAAGTAAAACTCTCTACAGAAATATTTCTGAGATAACCAAGGAAGAAATAAAAAAGGAAGTGGGAACCACTAAAGTTGATATTATTATTGGAGGTCCTCCCTGCCAAGGATTTAGTATGGCTGGCAGAAGAGATCCAAGAGATAGCCGAAACACTATGATTGAAAAATATTTAAACTTAGTTTCTGAATTAAACCCCAAGTTATTTGTTATAGAGAATGTTAGAGGTTTATTATCTATGAAAACAAAAGGAGGCGAATCTGTTATTGATAATATAATAAACTTGTCAATAGAGAAAGGCTATTTTATAACTATTTATCCATTAAATGCTGCAGATTTTGGAGTTCCTCAGAATAGGAACAGGGTTTTTTTAATTGGCTGTAAAAAAAAGGACTTCAGGATATTACCTGTAAAACAAAAAAGAATTCCGGTGAGTAAGATTTTATTGGAGAAAGAGAACGTACCAGAAAAATATTTCTATTCTAAAAGGTTAATAGCAGGATTCAAGCGAAGGGAAAAAAGAAATAAAAAAATGAAAAGAGGGTTTGGCTGGCAATTTCTTGATCTAGAAGAACCTTCTTACACTATTTCTGCAAGGTACTATAAGGACGGAGCAGATGCCCTTGTAAGGTATTCTGAAAATGAAATAAGGATGCTCACGCCAGAGGAATGTGCTTTAATCCAATCATTTCCTAAGAATTACAAATTCGCTTCTGGAAAGATAAAAACCTATCGGCAAATAGGAAATGCAGTGCCTCCAAAATTAGCTTTTGCAGTAGCGAAATCCATAAAAAGAGCTTTAATTGTATAAATCAATGAATGAAACTCATGAAGTAATACCTAGTGCCAAAAGATTAGTTAAGTCACTTAGAGATATAGGGTATGACTTCTCCACAGCTATTGCAGATATAATAGACAACTCAATTGAGGCTGGAGCTTCTGAAGTGGATGTTTCAGTAGGATTTTATGGTGATGATTCTTATGTACGTATTTCTGATAATGGAGAGGGTATGAGTAAAGAGGAACTAAAAGAAGCTATGCGTTATGGTTCAGAAAGGGAATATGGAAAAGATGATCTGGGCAAGTTTGGACTAGGATTGAAAACCGCTTCTATGAGTCAGTGTAGATGTTTTTCTGTAGCATCTAAAACTAATGGCGGGATCTCAAGCTATAGTTGGGATTTAGATCATATTGAGAAGACAAACAAATGGGAGATTTTATCTTTAAAAGAGGAAACAACAATAGAGTTGATAAATGCTCCTCTCTCAGATCATTCTGGAACAGTAGTATTATGGGAGTCCCTTGATAGAATAATCAGTTTTAAGGACCCTTCTGGAGAAGCTGCACGTAAAAAACTTATATCTATGTGCAGAGAACTAGAGGCATATTTAGGCATGGTTTTTCATAAGTTTTTATCAGGAGAGATATCTGGAAAAAATTTAACCATCTCTATTAATGGGAATCCTATTCAGCCATGGGATCCGTTTGCGCGTAACGAGCAAGACACAAAAACATTATCTCCTATAAAAATAAAACTTGTTCATGATGGCTCTCAGGACAAAATAATTCTACAACCTTATATTCTTCCCTCAAGGGATAAATTTTCCTCTCCTGAGGCATTTAACCATTTATCTGGTCCAGCCGGCTGGAATCAGCAACAGGGATTTTATATCTACCGTGCTCACAGATTGATACAAAGTGGAGGATGGTGCGGAATACGAGTACGTGATGAACATATAAAGTTATCACGTATAGAACTCAATTTCCCTCCAGTATTTGATAACGCATTTAAAATAAATGTGGCTAAAATGCGTACTCAGTTACCCATTCAAATTAAAGAGGCTATAGCAAATGCAATAAGATCACCAGTTTTATTAGCAAGAGAGTACTATGATGGAGAAAAGAGATCTACACCCACAGTATCAAACTCTTCTTCCAAAAATAATCAAAACTATGTATCCGTTCCACAGATAAAACAACTGGATAATATTGCCTCCAAACCCGGACTTCCAAAAATGTTCACATTTGATGAGATTGAGCAAAAGGCAAACGAATTAGCCTCTGGAAACGAGAAGGAGATAATATCTAGGATATTTATGCATTTAAGAAAAAATCTTATGGAGGGTGAAAAATAACATGAATTATGCAGAGGCTCTAGGTTTAGCGAGGTATCTAATTAGTACAGGCACTCCTTTAGATGAGGCTATAAATAATCCTGCAATAACAAGTGATTTTAGGAGTCAGATACTAAATGATCTTAGGGATGAAGAGGTCATCACATTACAACCTGCAAATGTAATTTTAGATGAGGAGAGTTATACAGATTGGTTAAGATACGAGGACAGATCTGAATGGTATTATTGGCCTTCATTAAGGCAGTATCTACTTACAAGAAAGGGCTGGCCTAACTCTGCAGTTCAGTCGCTTGATAAGGAAACAGACAAGATATTAGGATTACTTTCACAACCAAATAAAAATCCGTCTTTTGATAAAAGAGGACTTGTTCTTGGATATGTCCAAAGTGGAAAGACTTCTAATTATACTGCATTAATCTCAAAGGCTGTAGATTCAGGGTATAGGCTTATAATAGTGCTTACAGGTACTGATAATGGGTTACGTTTACAGACTCAGCGTAGACTTAAAAATGAGTTGGTGGGGAGAACTGATGGAAAGGGGGTTCAGTTACCCCCTATAGGAAAGCAATGGTTCGAATTTACACGTGATGATCTAAATGGAGATTTTAAACCAGGGTTTGTTAATACTGCAGCACTTCAGGGGTCTCAACCAGTGATTCTTGTTATAAAAAAAAATGGTTCAGTATTACGTAGGCTACTTAATTGGTTGAAAAGTGCACCAAATGAGACTATGAAAACGATTCCACTTTTAGTCATCGACGATGAAGCAGATTTGGCAAGTATTGATACAAGGGGATCCTATCAAACTGAAGATGAGATTCTACCAGATGACTACGAATCTCCATCTGTAAT
>PVBE010024916.1_pt1 | contig 13339 bp, 13 predicted proteins | sample 1631181 | NCBI WGS metagenome assembly PVBE01 (sample SAMN08397723, study PRJNA350692) | Marine metagenome, whole genome shotgun sequencing project. | isolation source: water | place: Pacific Ocean | collected 2012-04
AAACATGAGTTAAATATAGCTTCAGATACCGTATTGCGTTTAGGGCCTGGTTCGATGCAAAACGAGAATTTCCCTTAAAATTCCGGTTGTCGGTCTAGTTCTATTTGAGTGAAATCCGTTGTTTTAACCGTTTTTTTTGCTTTTCATCCCGGTAAAACAAAATTGTTGCGGGCGAACGGCGGAATAGCTTTTCAGCCACCGAACCAACAAAAAAATGTCCCAATCGGGCTCGGCTTTGATCCCCATCACAATGAGATCCACATCTTCCTCCACTGCTATTTTCAACAATGCAACAGAAGGGTTACCGACCCTGAAGATGATTTGGGTCTTTTCAGGCGGAAGAGCAGATTCTTTTATAAATCCGTTCAGCTTGACCAATCGCTCACCTTTGATGCTGTTGACAAAGTTGTTCCCGTCAACTTCGTAGCCCATGGAAGTGATCGTTGAGACCGCTTGAACATCCCGAGAGTTGATGATATTTACCACCACGATTTCCGCATCCATGCATTTGGCCAGCTTTGCCGCATAGCTAAAAATACCGAAAGAATATTCTGAAAATGCGAGGGCGACCAGTATCTTTTTTATTTAATTCATTAATTCAGGTTTCTTTTGTCAGCAGTCGCTTAACTAACAACCTTTATTTAATATTTCCATGCTTTATTGGGCCAAACCTGCGGCCGTCTTTGGAATGCGAACTCTCTGCATCAGGTAGATCATGCCGTACATTGCAAGGCCGATCGGATAGACCCAGTACCGCTGATCGTGTGCGATACCGATCCATGACGAAACCGCATCAGGACGCATCAGCATGAATGTAACGGATAAAAATAGCGGCACTTCGTAAAACCTGTTGCGCGCCACAAACCACCCCTGGGTGGCGGACGCAAAGGCAAAGTTACCGATGCATGCCATTAAAAATATGAGAATTCCCTGAAACCAGCTGTTGATATTATGAAGGATCAAGTCGCTGTTAAAAATGAACATAAACGGCAGGATGGCGGTCCGGATGTCATACATAAACCCCTGCAGGCCGGTTGGAATCGGTGGCGACTTGGCAATTGCGGCAGCCGCATAGGCGGCTAGACCGACCGGCGGCGTATCATCGGCCAGGATGCCGAAATAAAAACAGAACAGGTGTGCCGACATCAGAGGAACAAGCCATTCTTGGTAACCGGCAATGGTTACGATGGCCGGTGCGGTCAGAGAAGCCATGACGATATAAGTTGCCGTGGTCGGGAGCCCCATACCGATGAGCAGGCTTGCAAATGCCGTTATCACCAGCATCAAATAAATGTTACCCATGGAAATGATGTCGATGATTTCGGTAATCAGTCCGCCTAGGCCCAGAGCTACAACGCCGACAATAATTCCCGCTGCGGCTGTCGCGAGGGCAACCGCTACCATATTTCGGGCACCGGTGGCAAGGGAAGAAAAAATGTCGATGATACTCTGCCGAAACGCAGGCCTGATCGGTTGCTTGTTCAGATATGCCTTTACAGGGCCCTGAAACAGCATCAATGCCGCCATGACCCATATGGCGTGAAAAGCAGCCAGCTCGGGTGAATGCCGTGCGATAATCAGTTCATACAGAAGCATACCGATCGGTATCAGAAAATGTGCGCCGCCGATAAGTGTTTTAAAAAACAGAGGAAGTTCAGCACGGGACAATCCCTTTAGTCCCAGCTTGGATGCTTCAATATGGGTGATAAAGAACAGGGCTGCATAAGAAGCAAACGCTGGTATGATGGCGGCCTTAACCACCTGTATATAGGGAACATTCACATATTCGGCAATAATAAAAGCCGCCGCACCCATGATCGGCGGCGCCAACTGGCCGTCGGTGCTGGCAGCGACCTCAACGGCTGCAGCTTTTGTAGGAGGATAACCGACCTTTTTCATCATCGGTATGGTAAAAGTTCCGGTCGTTACGATGTTGGCAATGCTGGAACCCGATACCATCCCTGTCAGTCCGCTTCCCACAATAGCGGCTTTTGCAGGGCCGCCTTTAAATCCGCCCAAAAGGCTCAGAGCGAGCTGGATAAAATAGTGACCAGCCCCTGCCTTGTCCATCATGGCGCCAAAAAGGACAAACAGAAACACAATGGTTGCGGAGACGTCTAAAGGAATCCCATAAATCCCTTCCGTGGACATGCTCATCTGACCGACGAATCGGTTCATGGAAACCCCTTTAAACGCAATAACATCCGGCATGTAAGGGCCAAAAAATGCATAACAGCAAAACAACAATGCAATGATCGGTAAAGCCGGACCGATCACCCGTCGTGAAGCTTCAAGCAAAAACACGGTTAGGGCAATCCCCACAATAACATCCCGTAGTATGGGTGCACCATAGCGTGTTGTTATACCTGCATAATCAATCATTATATAGAGCGCTGTAAACGCGGCCATTATGGCGATGACATAGTCCATGATCGGAATTGTGTCGCTGGCAGATAGAAATTTAAGACCGAAACGAGGCTTTTTGAAAAAAGGGTAGTTGAGAAAGACAATCAAAATGGCAAAACCGAGATGGATGGCTCTGATAAACGTGGAGTCGAGGATCAGCCAGCTGGCAATAGAAAGCTGGAAAAAGCTCCAAATCACCGCGACAGTCGGAATGATGTACCTGGAGGGTCCTTTGGGGCGACGGCCGATTCCCTTTTCTTCCTCGGCCATTTTTCGGGCCAGTACAAGGCCGTTGTCTTCGTTCAGGGTGTCATCTGTCTCATGGATTTCATTTTCGCTCATGTCCGTCACCTAAATCTTCTGTTAATCAGAGGTGATCTCAAAAATATAGCACAAGTGTAAGGACAGGAATTTTCTGTATGGCCGTTTTATAGTTTAATTCAAAAAAGATTTAAGAGGTGATGTGGGGTGAGATTGGCCACTTTATAGGTCTTCATTATTAAGCGGGCGGCAGAACCTTATCCTGAAAGATTGGTTCCGCCGCTCTGCAGTTTAAAAGCTCTGAGAAAACTATTTAAGGCCGGCTTCTTTGTAGTATTTCATGGCACCTGGATGGATCGGTGCGGACAGCCCCTCCAGCATACCTTTTTTGGTCAGGACCTGATAGGCCGGATGCAGCTTTTTGAATGCCTCAAAATTCTCAAACACTTCTTTGGTAACAGCGTAGACCACATTATCCGGCACCTTTGCCGAGGTAACAAAAGTTGCCTTTACACCGAATGTGTCCACATCTGCCTTGTTTTCTGCGCTCGGGTATAAGCTAACAGGTATTTTGGCTTTGGCATAGTAGGGATATTTTGCCAGAAGTTTATCCACACCGGTGATGGAGGCAAATCGCACCTTTCTCTTACCGGATGTCGCTTCCTTTATCGACCCGTTTGGATGGCCGACGGTATAAAAAAAGGCATCGATCCTGCCGTCCTGGAGCAGGCCGGCTGATTCCGAAGCCTTAATTCCCTCTGCCTGCATGTCTTTTTTGTAATCAATTCCAACGGCCGCGAGTGCATCGATGGAATTCTGGCGTTGGCCGGAACCGGGGTTGCCAATATTCACCTTCTTCCCTTTAAGGTCTGTGATGTCTTTGATGCCTGCATCAACAGCAGCGACAAGGGTGATCGATTCAGGGTGAACGCTGAAAACTGCCCGAAGGTCTTTCTGTGGTCCTTTGTCCTTCCATTCAGCAAGACCTTTAATCGCCTGAAACTGCCGATCTGATTGTACAACGCCGAACTGAAGGTCACCGGACATAACGGCATTGACGTTGAACACCGATCCGCCCGTTGATTCTACCGTACAACGAATGCCGTACTCTTTCCGTTTTTTGTTGACGGTCCTGGCTATTGCGCCCCCAGTGGGATAATAAACGCCGGTGATCCCGCCTGTACCGATGGTTATAAAAGTGGTCTTGGCGTGGGTTTCGGCCGGCGTAGCCCCCATATAAACAACAAACCCGAATAAAAGCGCCATTCCGAGGATTAATATCTTTTTCATTTGAACCTCCTTTTGATGAATTTATGGCTAAAAACATCTCCGCCATTCGGTTTTACTGGGTCTTTTTCTTCTTCCCCCCTTTCTTTGACACTGTGAATTTAAAAGATCTGTCAGAAATCACACACGTTCTGTTTACCAAATGGTCAAGAAGTGTACAAGTGTTTATTGAAAATTCTTTTCAACAGCATACTTGGCCGACAACGGAAAAAAACTCGGCCAAATCAATCGGGCCGGGTTAATCGGTAAGTCAAATTTCACACCTCCAATCCTCCTGGGTGGGCCGAATAAAATTTTTCAGAAAAATAAAAAGATCGGGTTTGTTAACCGATAAACAGGCACGCTGCTGTTTGAAGTCAGTCAACCTGTGGTCGAGGCAATACTTTCGCTCTTTCGGTTATCTCTGGTACCTTATGTTCCCATTCGATAGCCATGAGATGCACGCCTGAAACCCCCTTCATTTCCTTAAATTTCTCAATCTGCTCACAGGCGATCTTTATCCCTTCATCCCCCTGTTTTTTCTTGTCAACGCCCTTGAGACGGTTGATAATTTCATCCGGAACATCCATCCCCGGAACATTGTTTTTCATATACTTCGCCATGCCGACGCTTTTCATCGGTGTCACCCCGGCAAGAATATAAACCTTTTCCGTCAGGCCCATTTCATTGGACTGTTTGATCCATTCCTGGAACTTTTCCATGTTGTAGATGCACTGGGATTGAATAAAATCGACGCCGGCATTTATTTTCTTTGCCAGACGATGGACCCGCCATTCAAACGGATCCGCAAACGGATTTGCTGCCGCTCCGATAAAAATCTTGGGTGGTTCTTCAAGCTCGCTACCGCTGAGAAACTTTCCCTCGTCGCGCATTTTTTTTACCATCTGGATCAGTTGCATGGAATCGATGTCAAAAACCCCTTTTGCGTGGGGGTGGTCGCCAAATTTGCAGTGGTCACCGGAAAGACAGAGCATGTTTCGAATCCCATGCGCATACGCGCCCAGAATATCCGCCTGCATGGCAAGGCGGTTTCTATCCCGGCATACCATCTGGTAATTGGGTTCCAACCCTTCCTGAATTAAAATGATGCATGCGGCCCAGCTCGCCATACGAACAACTGCAGTCTGGTTATCGGTGATATTAACTGCATCTACCTTTCCTTTCAGGTGAGCGGCCTTTTTTCTCACCTCCTCAGCGCTGGTTCCGCGAGGCGGACCCAGTTCACCGGTAAATGCGAAATGACCCGCTTTTAAAATTTTCTCTAAATTACTTCCTGACTTCATTGTTTTCCTCTGTGATGGTACCAAAATTGAGTTTAATTTCCGGTTGAATCGATTTTAATTTTTGTCACTATAGTTGCGCTTTTTATAGCCGCGGTGAAGAAGTGTACGTGGAACCTGATCCTCCCATTCATTAGGCGCTTGAATATTCGTTATACAGTCAAGCCGTTTTTGACCAGCCAGCCGTTCATAAATCATATACCAGGCACAGGGCTGGTCTTCATCTATTTCACAGCTCCCTTTATCCGTTCCTCCGCACGGTCCGTTATAAAGGCCTTTGGCACACAGTGTGACCGGACATATGCCGCCCGTCCAGGCCAGCACACAGCTACTGCATGACCGGCATCGTTCTTCATACCAGCCCACATCCTGATTTACAGCTAAGCCAGAGGTATCCACCGCGGGCAAAACCGGCTTTTGGGGAAACCGCTCAGCTAAAAATTGTATCCCTACGCCGCAGGCCATGGACAAGATCGCTTCATAATCCTCAACAATAGGGTCAAGCTCGGCTAAAAATTCCCTGTCGCACTGCCTTTCGACACAAGAGGCACCCAGCTCGATAGGATTTTCCTCAAGTTTTCTTGCCATTTCGAGCTCTGCATTTAATATCTTCACTTCCTTTTCCCCACCGGTAAGGCAAACTGAAATACATGTTCCGCAGCCCACATTGAGGATTTTTTTGTACTTTTTCAGCATCTCTTTAATTTCTTCAAAGGGTTTTCTCTTTCCGACAATCATTGTTCCTCCCCTGCCCTTTTCTTTTTTAGTTTTTGATCGATCAGCCAGATGGGAGACGGGCCCAATTTTTTGATCGTTTCCGTGAACTCGGTGCAGATCTCTGCCCATCTTGGCCCCATCGCAGCAGAGAGGTTGTACATAGTCATGCGGGCCGGGTCGAGGCCGACCTCCAGCAACAGATGTTTCAGGATCTCAGTCTTTATTTTTGCACTTATATTTCCTTCCAGGAAATGGCATTGGCCTTCCAGTCATCCGGCGACAAATACACCGTCAACACCTCGCCCAAAAGCACGCAGCACATGTTTTTCATCCAGTTTGCCGGTGCAGGGAAGTCGGATAATTTTTACGTTGGCTGGATATGAGAGTCTCATCACCCCAGCCAGATCGGCTGCAGCAAAGGCACAGTAGTGGCATGCAAACGCAAGAATGTTAGGTTCCCAGCCCTGGGGGCTTTCATGTGCTTTTTCCACAGAGGAAATCTGTTGCTCGAGTTCTGATTCTGCTTGTTCTGGCATTCCCATCACTTTTTTTATGGACCGGAGTTTAATTATTAATCGAGCAATGCGTCAAGTTTGGCTATCCTCGGTCAGAGCGTCAATCATCGCATCGATCTGATCATCTCTGAAATTATTTACCTGGAACGCTTTCATCGGGCAGATCGAGGCGCAGATCCCGCACCCCAAACATTTGACCTCGTTGTGACTGATTCGGCCATCTTTGTCGATGAACGGCGAATCAAAGGGGCAGATCCTCAGACAGGTCAGGCAAGACATACAGACCTCCCTGTTATGTTTGGAAATAATCCCAGAAACGCCCAGAGTTTCTTTGGCGAGCAAGACGCCTGCACGGCCTGCAGCAGCCAGGGCCTGGCTGATGGTTTCATCCAGATTTTTAGGTGCATGGGCAAGCCCGGCAAGGAAAAGACCCTCACTCGGAAAGTCGACCGGCCTGAGCTTAACATGTGCTTCAAGAAAATATCCATCCGGATTCCTTGTCAGCTTGTACATTTTACCAACCTGATCGGATGTGTTGTGCGGCCTTAAACCGGTTGAAAGGACCAAATATTCCGTCCCTATGGTAATTTCCCGGTTCAGCATGTAATCGAAAGCCTTTATCTGGACTCCTCCGGGCGTGATTTCAACTTCCGGTTTCCGGTCGACCGTAAACCGCACGAAAAAAATGCCCTTGTCCCGGGCCTTCTTATAGTAATCCTCCCTCAGACCGTAGGTCCGAATATCACGATAAAAAATGGTCACTTGTGTGCCCGGCGATTTTTCCTTAATGGAGATGGCATTTTTGATCGCATCCTGGCAACAGATTCTGGAGCAGTAGTTGTTAGGTTCTTCACGGGACCCCACACACTGGATCATCACATAACGTTGGCCCGACTGGGGAACTTCGCGCTCCAACCGGCCTTCAAGATCCCGTTGTGTAATAATCCGGTCAGTCTCCCCAAATCGGTATTCGGTCGGCTCATAGGCATGGCCTCCGGTTGCAATCAATATGACGCCGTGTTCCAGGAAGGTACCGTCGGTCAACGTTGTTTTGAAGTTGCCGACAAAACCGTCGGTCCTTTTGACCTCAACTCCCAAGTGTATCGTAATTTTCGGGTGTTGTTCCACCTGCACAATTTTGTCCGATAAAAACGCCTGGACATCGCTCCCGTCAAGGGTGCGGTAGAGGTTGTTGACCAAACCGCCCAAACGACTTTCTTTTTCGACAATATGGGCATGATGACCCTGATCCGCCAGTGAAATGGCCGCCACCATTCCGGCGATACCACCGCCGATAATCATCGCCGCATGGGTGACATCAACAAAGCCGGATTCGACCGGTTCAAGAAGCCTTGCCTTGGCAACATTCATTTTTACGATATCCATGGCTTTTTCCGTTGCGACTTTATTTTGTCCCATATGACACCATGAACACTGTTCACGAATATCAGCCAACTCAAAAAGGTACTTGTTAATGCCGGCATCCCGAATGGTCTCTTGAAAAAGTGGCTCATGGGTTCTAGGGGTACAGGCTGCAACCACTACCCGGTTCAGCTTTTTCTCCTTGACCAGTTTTTTGATCTTTTCTTGGCCGTCCTGGGCACAGGCATAAAGCACATCCTCGGAGTGGACGACATCGGGCAGCTCACCCCCTTTTTCTGCCACCTTTTTTACATCGATAGTCTGGGAAATATTAGTTCCACAGTGGCAGACGAATAATCCGACACGGGTGTCTTCTGTTTCTACATCCCGCTCAGGAGGTAATTTTTTGACCATTATCTCACTGCCACGGGATTCACCCAAAAGCGCCATTGCGCTGCCGGCCACAGCACTACCCTGCATCACGGTCTCTGGAATGTCCTTCGGTCCCTGATAAGTGCCGGTAACATATATGCCGGGTCGGGATGTTTCAGCCGGGTTAAACTCAGTGGTCTTTGCAAATTGGTAAATGTTTGGTTCGATACCAAAAATCTTGGCAAACGCTTCGGCGTCTCCACGCGGTTCAATGCCGATGGAGAGCACCGCCATGTCAAAAGTTTCATCAACCAGTGTTCCATCCTCATTTGCATACCTGAAAATAAGATTGCCGGTTCCAGGTTCTTCCCGGACCGCCGAAATCATCGCCCTTTGATAGCGTACGCCAACCTCATCCTTGGCACGATCGACGTACTTATCAAAATCCTTGCCAAAAGCCCTCATCTCCATATAGAAAACCGTCGGCTCGATCAGATGGTCATGTTCTTTTGCGATGACCGTCTGTTTGGTGGTGTACATACAGCATACCGATGAACACCAGGGATTTGCGTTGTGGGAATCCCGGGAACCAACGCATTGAATCCATCCGATCTTCCGCGGGTGCTTTTCATCCCCGGGCCTCTTAACCATCCCTTGGTATGGTCCGGAAGCCGAAAGCATACGCTCGAACTGGATGGAAGTAACCACATTCGGCCATCTACCCAAACCCAGTTCCTGCCGAACCGCAGGGTCGTATCGATCGAGACCCGGGCTGAGAATAATCGCCCCAACTTCTACATCAAACACTTTCTCCGTGTCGTCCCATTTGATCGCACCGGCCGGACAGAACTTCTCGCAGGCTTTGCACTTCCCATTTTTGAAATAAATACAATCCGGCCGACTGATGACAAAGGTATCCGGCAAAGCCTGTGGAAAAAGGGAGTAAATCGCCTTTCTGACCGTAAGGTCCTGTTCGTATTCGCTGCTGACTTTTTTAGGACATTTCTTCTCGCAGATCCCGCACCCGGTGCACAATTCCGGATCGACATAGCGGGGCTGCTGCCTGACCTTGGCCGTAAATCTGCCCGGCTCTCCCTCAACCGAAATCACCTCGGCCAGGGTATAAAGGGCAATATCAGGGTGCCGACCCAGTTCCACCATTTTAGGCGAAATCATGCACATCGAACAGTCCCCGGTAGGAAAGGTTTTGTCCAGCATAACCATGGTCCCTCCGATGGAAGAGTCTTTTTGCACCAGGTGGACTTTAAAGCCCGTATTTGCAAGATCGAGTGCGGCCTGCATTCCACCGATTCCGCCACCAACGATCAGAACAGATCCGCTTTTCGTGGTTTTGGTAGATTCCTTCTCACTCATACCAGGTTTAACTCCTTCAAAAGCCGGGTGCTCTCAACAAAATGCCGATCGATTTGTAGCTCCCCCGGACTGAGCCCCATGGCAACTCCGATCAGTTCGGTGATAAAATAGACCGGCAGTCGTTGCGGGATATCATATTTTTTACAAAAACGTTCCTGATAAGCATCCATATTCATTTGGCACATGGGGCAGGTGGTCACAAAGCAGTTCGCTTCCCTTGCAACCGCATCCCCCATGATGCTTGCCATCAGTTTGAGTCCGGTCTCTTCATCGTTAACAGCGGCGGAAGCACCACAGCAGTCGGTCTTATAGCTCCAATCGATCGCATTGACTCCCAGCACTTTCAAAATCTTCTCCATCCCCTGTGGATTCTCCACATCATCTGGTACAGAAACCGTTTGTGGAAACCGGGTCAGCAGGCAGCCATAATAGCATACCGGTTTTAGCCCCTTGAGCTTTTTGGTTATCTTTTCCGCCAGATCTCCTGACGCAACCGCGGTAAGAAGCACCTCCAAAATAGATGAAACCTTAATCTTTCCCCTTATTTTTTTCGAGAGTTCAGCGTTGATATTTTCCTTTAAAGCCGGTGCTTCATCGAGGGCTTTTTGGGCGACCAGAGTCCTCGAATAGCAGGCTGAACACGGGATCACCATTTCGGAAAAGCCCGCGCTTTCGGCAATCCCCAGATTTCGGGCAGGCATCGCCACCGCCAACAGGTCATCCACTTTACCGGCGGAAGTCGCTCCGCAGCAGTTCCAATCCTCTATTTCTTTGAGATAAATACCGATTTCACTGAATATTCGCCGGCTCTGAACATCATAAAGTAAGGAAGAGGCGTGCAAACTACATCCGGGATAATACGCAATATCCATTCTTAACCTCTTATTTTATCTTGCATCTTGTAAAGGCGCTTCAGCTCTTTTCGTCCCTTGGCCGACTGAAACCCAAAATGCATGCGTTTGAGTTTGTGTAACGAAAGGCCGAGTTTGGACTGCTGTTTTAACTCCCTGTATATATTATTAAAATTCAGTTTTTTTATTTCTGTTATCGCGTTTTTTATTTCATAGAAAGTCATAAACGCCATTTCATTAACTCTACCCCGGCCCAGGCCTGCATCGGTAAAACTTTTATGGAAATGGGCGACTTTATGGTTCAATGCCTCCAGATGGGCTTCTTTGGACATCTTTTTAATGGTTTCGGTGATCCTGGCGGTTTGAATCTCGTTGGGGCACCTTGTACCGCAGGTATAGCAGGACACGCATTTCCAGACCAATTGATTGTTTAGCGCCTGTTCCCGGTCACCGAACGCCACCATTCGAATGAGCAGGTCCGGTGTAACAAACCCGGTTTCCTCACCGACCGGGCAACCGGCCGCACAGCGCCTGCACTGATAACAGGCCGTCAGGTTCTGTCCCGACCGTTCCATGACCTCTTTCATTAGAGAATTTGCACTTTCGGGTTTGAATTCGAGTGCCGATGCTGTCATTATTTGCTCCTTGATTAAGCGTCCTGTAAGTTAACCAGAAAACGGCCAAGCGAGTAGATATATACAACAAACGAATTGAAGTCAAGAATTTTGTACTTTAAGATTTAACCAGAAAACAGAGAATTTAAGATCACCAGTCGATGATTTCAATCGAAAAGAGAGAGAAAATCTTCTTGATTTCAACAGAAACAGCATCGTACAATTCGGTTCAATTCACACCGAAGGGAGATAGCAATGCGATTTAAAGGTTTAAAGGAGATTATCCATTTTGCCATTGAGAAAGAAAAAGAGGCTGCTGCCTTCTATGAAACGATCTATGAACAAGAACCTTTTTCAGGATCAATAGAGATGTTTAAGGAGTTCTCTCAAGAAGAAAACAAACACCGGGCTCTTCTTGAAAAATTTGAACAGGAGGGCATCGATGAAGGCATCGGTAAATATAAGTTTAAATGGATACCTGACTTAAAACGAAGCGATTACACCATCGACATGGATTACAAAAAAGGGATGTCATACAGCGATATCCTGCTCATTGCCATGAAACGGGAGGGAAAAGCACTGAAACTTTACAATGATCTCCTGAAACTGGCTCAAAAAGAAGACATAGAAAAACTTTTCAAGATACTTTGCCAGGAAGAAGCGAAACACAAACTGGCACTTGAAACCTTGTATGACGATTTCATGGCAAAAATGGGAGATTGAGAAATTTACTGAAATCCGACGGCCTGCTTCTTCTTGCCGCGATCATTTGGGGCTTCGCCTTTGTGGCCCAACGGATAGGGATGGTTCATATTGGACCATTTTTGTTTAACGGGGTCCGGTTTGCCCTCGGCTGCCTGGTCCTTTTGCCCTTGGTTCTAAAAAAAGGGCTGCGACCGATTCATCCGGCAAAAAAGTCGGTCTCTTTGGGGATAAAAACGACCATTTCAGCTGGTGCCCTGGCCGGCTTCGTTCTATTTTCCGGTGCGTCTTTTCAACAAGTGGGTATAGTTTATACAACGGCGGGAAATGCAGGTTTTATAACCGGACTTTATGTGGTTATTGTCCCGCTCCTTGCGCTATTCTGGAGAACACAGACAAGTTTCGGTACCTGGATCGGTGCCTCTCTGGCCGCAGTTGGGCTATATCTATTGAGTGTAACCGAACATTTAACTATCTCCTTCGGCGATTTGCTGGAAATTATCGGCGCATTTTTCTGGGCCGGGCATGTCCTCATCATCGGAGGGCTCTCATCTAAAATCGATTCTTTACAACTCGCCTTTTTTCAGTATGCAATATGCGCCATCCTGAGCCTGATCACGGCGTTCTTTCTCGAAGCATTCACACTCTATGGACTCTCCCGTGCAGCGGTTCCGATTTTATATGGCGGTGTCCTCTCAGTCGGTGTGGGCTACACTTTACAGGTAGTCGGGCAGCGGAACGCACATCCAGCCCATGCGGCGGTCTTTTTGAGTCTGGAAGCGGTCTTTGCGGCTGTCGGTGGTCGAATCGTTTTGGGCGAAATCCTGACGGTCAGGGAAGCATTCGGGTGCGGATTGATGCTGTCCGGAATGCTTTTTTCCCAGCTTTGGGGATTATTATTGAAGAACCCTGCAGCCTCGATTGAGCGGGATCTTCGTTAGCCTCCGACAAGCCACGGAGAATGCGCTCGCTGTTTCGGTTCAAGTCCCGTACAAATTGAGCCTGTTCAATATTTGGTGTTGAGGACATCGCTCCATGTGCCTGTTTTCATATGCTCAAAGATGATATCTAAAGTGGCAACGATGTCATGTTTGATCACATGAATTAAGGGCATTATCATGGCCCGTTAAAAGTGTTGTTTGTTTCCATGTGATATCGGTTCTCCTTGGTGAGACCATAGTAACCGATACCGGTGCGAAGTTTTTTAAGCCGTCTGTAGATTCTCAAGCCTGGCACAGCTGGTCCTTTTCTCCGATAGCCATCTTTGAAGTAAGTATAAGTCATTCAGCCGAAGCGGCTTTCGGGGTAGTGTATGGGCGCGATGTCCCACGGGGTACTTATGCTTGTGGGGCGGTTTTTCAGAGGCAATACTGTCATCGGTAAACAACCGATTTCCGTCAGTGTCCTTTTGGCCTTTTGTTGAGGCGACAGCTTTAAGAAAGGTTGAATCACCAATGAGGATGATTTTGTCTATCACCATTTTTGAAAGATCGAGAATCGGTGGCGTGAGCAGGCCGATTTTGTGAGCCGCTGAGACAAAACTTTGATGGATCTGAAAAAACCCTTCCGGCCCCAAACGCTGACGGAGTGTGTAAAGC
>PVBE010417423.1_pt1 | contig 13339 bp, 11 predicted proteins | sample 1631181 | NCBI WGS metagenome assembly PVBE01 (sample SAMN08397723, study PRJNA350692) | Marine metagenome, whole genome shotgun sequencing project. | isolation source: water | place: Pacific Ocean | collected 2012-04
CTCAGAAGAGTGAGAGTGGGTCCGTAGCCGGTAGACTTTCGCCCTGTGAATAGTTCTATAGAAAAACTTGATGACAGCAAAGTCAAAGTAACGATTGAAGTTTCCGAAGATCAAATTGAAGATGCGATTGATGATGCGTTTAAGAAAATAGCTCAAGAGGTAAAAATGCCTGGATTTCGGAAAGGCAAAGCTCCCCGTAAAGTGCTTGAAGCAAAATTTGGTAAAGAATATGCGAGAAGCGAAGCGTTGAATGAAATCATTGGAGATGTATATTTCCAAGCGGTCAATGAGCACGAACTGGATGTAATCGCCCAACCCGAAGTTGAGATATTGGATGGTCAAGAAACCGGACCGGTCTCCTTTGAAGCTACGGTAGAGGTTCGGCCAGAAATCACAATCTCTGGATATGAAGAACTGCAAATTGAAATTCCATCAATCGCAATAACGGAAGAAGAAATCGAAGAGAGTATTAATCGGTTACGTGAACAAGCATCTGAACGAATAGAAGTTCAAAGAGCGGCTGCGAATGGCGACTTTGTCACCATGAATCTCTCTGGATCAATAAATGGAGAACCTGAGGAAAGCCTAACAGCTGAAGGGTTTACTTTTGAAATTGGCTCAAGTTTCATCGTAGAGGCAATAAATGAAGCCCTTACTGGAGCCAAAGTCGGTGAAATTAAAGAATTTGAGGGAACTCATCCGTCCGAAGAGGAGTCGCAACTCTCTTTTCAAGCTCTTATCAAAACTATAGAAGAGAAAAAACTACCAGACCTAACAGATGAACTTGTAGCAGAGTTAACCGAATTTGAAACTGTGGAATCGTTAAGAGCCGATACGGAGACTCGACTAGATGAAATGAAGAGAAGCCAAGTACCTTCTCAACTGTCGAGCAAACTTGGGGAATCTCTATCAGAACTCGTTACCGAAGATCCACCTGAAGCTTTAATTCAAGAACAAGTGCAGAACCAGGTTCAAGAAATGGCAATGAGGATGGCCCAACAGGGAATGCAATTTGAACAATTCCTTCAAGCAACAGGTCAGTCTGTTGAAGATTTAGTTGCTAATCTCCGTGAACCAGCCGAGCAGGCTGTCAAGACAGATCTTGCTTTACGGGCAATAGCATTATCAGAAAAATTTGAAGTTACTGAAACAGATTTAGATAACGAAATCGAAGAAATAGCGAAACAATACGCTTGGCGTGCAGCAGTTGAAGGGAATGAAGTCAACCTTGAAGAAGAACTAACCCCTGAAGAGGTAGATGTGGCTATAGCTCCGAGGCTTCAAAGTGAGAAAGAAAAACTAGAACATTCAATGCATGAACATGGTCAAATTAGAATTTTAAAAGCAGACCTTCTCAAGCAAAAAGCGCTAAAATTCATTGAAGAGTCAGTAAAAATTATTGATGAAGATGGTAATGAATTGGATCGAGATGAACTCCTTTTAGATAGAAACACAGACAAAAGCCCAGAATTGAGCGAAACTAGTAGTAACCCCGATAGCGATAACCCCAACTCGGAAGAAGATTCAAGTGACTGAAATGAATATTGGACCGACAAATTACCTGGTTCCAACCGTAGTAGAACAAACAAATAGAGGAGAGCGCGGATACGACCTCTACTCAAAACTACTTAAAGAGAACATTATCTTTATTGGAACGCCAATAGATGATGGAATCGCAAATCTAGTCTGTGCGCAACTGCTTCACTTGGAATCAGAGAATCCAGATAAAGATATAAGCCTTTACATCAACTCACCGGGAGGCAATATAAATTCTGTATTTGCTATCTACGATACGATGTCATACATAAAGCCAGAAGTGGCGACCATCTGTTATGGACAAGCAGTTGCCGCCGCAGCTGTTCTCCTTGCCGCTGGTAACCCAGGGAAGAGATTGGCACTCCCACACTCAAGAATCCTAATTCATCAACCATATGCAGGTGCTCAAGGTCAAGTTTCAGATTTAGAAATTGCGTCACGTGAGATACAAAGACTAAAAAATCAACTTGAAGAAGTCCTCGCAACTCACACAGGGCAAACCGTTGAACAAATTCGTTTGGATACTGACCGAGATAACATCATGGATGCTTACGAAGCTAAAGAATACGGAATCATCGATGAGGTTATTGACTCTCGTTCTGTTGTCGATAATTCAGGGCCTATAGCTGCAGTTTAAAGGGGGAACGTAAATGGCGAAGTTTGGTGAAACAACAGAACTGTTGAAGTGTTCCTTCTGTGGGAAATCCCAAAAACAAGTAAAGAAACTCATCGCAGGACCTGGTGTTTACATTTGTGATGAATGCATTGATCTTTGCAATGAAATCATTGATGAAGAACTATCCGTTCCGTCAGAAGTCGGATTTGATGAATTACCTAAACCAGAAGAGATTAATGCATTCCTCGATGACTACATTATCGGCCAAGAACAAGCGAAACGAATTCTCTCAGTAGCTGTCTACAACCATTATAAGCGCGTCCAAGTCGGAGAAAAAAATGAGGACGAAGTAGAACTCTCCAAAAGCAATATCTTATTAATCGGCCCAACCGGATGTGGGAAAACGCTAATGGCTGAAACACTCGCTCGGATGCTCAATGTCCCATTCGCAATCGCAGATGCCACAGCGCTAACGGAAGCAGGGTATGTTGGCGAAGACGTCGAAAATATTCTCTTGAAACTAATTCAGTCTGCTGACCTAGATGTGAAGAAAGCAGAAATGGGAATAATCTATATAGATGAGATAGATAAAGTCTCTCGAAAGAGCGAAAACCCGTCTATAACTAGAGACGTATCAGGTGAAGGCGTCCAACAGGCATTACTTAAAATTCTTGAAGGAACATCAGCATCCGTCCCTCCTCAAGGAGGGCGGAAGCACCCTCATCAAGAATTCCTTCAAATTGATACGAAAAACATTCTTTTCATATGTGGAGGGGCTTTCGCAGGGTTAGACGAAATCATTGAAAATAGAATTGGAAGTAGTGGGGTAGGTTTCGGAGCTGATATTCGGAAAGCGACCGACAAAGATCTCACGCACCTCTATACGCAAGTCCAACCAGAAGACCTTGTTAAGTATGGGCTCATTCCAGAATTTATTGGCCGCTTGCCAGTTGTTGGTGCTGTAGGGAATCTTGAAAATGATGCGCTCGTAAGAATCCTTAGCGAACCTAAAAACGCACTCGTACGTCAATACAAAAAAATCTTTGGGTTTGAAGATGTCAATTTAGAATTCACCGATGAAGCTCTGGAAGCTGTAGCAGAATTAGCCCTTGAACGACGGATTGGAGCACGCGGGCTTAGATCAATCTTGGAAGAAGTGCTTCTTGAAGTAATGTACGATATTCCTGGCAGAGAAGATGTCGCCACTTGTGTGATTGATGAAGACGTGGTTCGTAAGAACGAAGCCCCAAAACTCATTTTGCGCGGCGAGAGCGACTTGGCTGCATCATAAAAAAACACCGAATATGGATAAAGAAGAAGCGCTCCGTTTCCTAGACGAACACATTAATCGCCGTTTAACTAGGGAAGGCATTGATGATAGTTCCCTCCAGAATATGCGGTTGCTATTAACTTCATTAGGAGACCCTCAACTTGATTTTCCAATAGTTCACATCACTGGAACTAATGGCAAGGGGTCTACTTCAGCTATAGCTTCAAACCTATTCTCATCGATGGGTTTGAAAGTAGGGACATATTCTTCACCGCATGTCAGTTCTATCACCGAGCGAATCCAAATTGATACAACTCCAATTGATGACGATGAATTCTCCGACTTAGTTTCACATCTTGCTCTTGTGAAACCTTTACTAAATGCTGCACCAAGTTGGTTTGAGTTAATGACAGCTGCCGCTTTCCGCTGTTTTGCGGATAACGCCGTAGACGTCGCAGTTGTTGAGGTGGGGATGTTGGGTAGGTTCGATGCAACAAATATTGCAAATGCAAAGGTTGCTGTAATAACGAACGTGGGTTTTGACCACACTGATGGGGAAGGTGATTGGAGAAGAAAGTTAGCTTGGGAAAAAGCAGGGATCGTAAAAGAGGACAGCATCTTGTGCTTAGGAGAAACAGATGAGAAATTAGAAGAATTATTTCTCGCTGAGTCTCCACGAAAGGTTTATAGGAGAAATATTGATTTTGAATGTGTTGAAAATGACTTAGCAGTAGGAGGCCGCCAACTAAGCATCCGTGCAATGGAAGGAATCTACGAGAATATTTTCTTAGGGCAACATGGAAGACATCAGGGAAATAATGCTTCCATCGCTCTCGCTGCAGCTGAAGCTTTTCTAGAATCTGAGTTACCAGAAGAAGTAGTTACTGCAGCTTTTGCAGACGTTAACCTCCCCGGCCGATTCGAGGTCTTGAACTCCTCTCCATTATTTGTTCTTGACGGTGCCCACAACCCCCCAGGCGCTGTAGCTGCAGCACAAACTCTCAAAAATGGCTTTACACATACTGGGAAAAAAGTACTTATCGTGGGTATGACTGAGGAAAAAGATGTGCAATGGATGTTAAGCAGCCTTGAAGTAGAACAGTACGATTTGGTTATTTGCACTCAGGCGGAAAGCCCAAGATCAATGTCTGCAAAAGAATTATCAAATATAGCATCGTCACTGAACCAGAATGTTTCAACTTGTACTCACCCAGAAGATGCTTTAGAAAAGGCCTTTGAATATGCTGGAGAAGAGGATGTAATTTTCGGATCAGGTTCAATGTATGTGGTGGGGGCTTTACGGGGAGCATTCGAAAGCTTCGAATAGTAACAGAAACAAAGAACAATTCGGTAGGATCACCTTATGAATCAAACACTAGTACTTTGCAAACCCGATGCTGTAGAAAGAGGACTCATTGGTGAGATAATCTCCAGATTTGAAAAAAAAGGCTTAAGTATCAAAGCGCTGCGCATGTTGACAATTGGCTCTGACCTCGCACAAAAACACTACGCAGAACATGTTGATAAACCTTTCTACGCTGATCTTGCTGCCTTTATCGGTCGTTCACCAGCAGTGGCGATGATTGTTGAAGGGCCAGAAGACACATGGTCAATTGTACGAAAAATGATGGGTGCCACCAATGCGGCCGAGGCAGAACCAGGAACCATTAGAGGAGATCTAAGCGCTCAATTTACAGAAAATCTTGTTCATGGATCAGATTCAGCTCAATCAGCTGAAAGGGAGATACAGATTTTCTTTCCCTAACGGTGGTAACACAAAAACAAGCGAACTAACTAGGGTGCATTGCACTTTTGCTAAGAAGTCGTAAACTAAAGAGTGCGGAAAGAGGCTTGTGTCAATTCATAAGCGTAGAGAGGCGTATGTGGCAAAAATGAAACACGGTAGTTTCTAATGGCTTCAATTCTAGGAGTCATGGGTCGAGACATGGCAGTAGATCTTGGTACTGCCAATACGCTCGTATATGTCCGCGGAGAAGGCATCGTCCTCAATGAACCATCTGTTGTTGCAATAGATATAAGAGATGGATCTGCACTGGCTGTAGGGTCTGATGCAAAAAGAATGATTGGACGAACTCCCTCGCACATACAAGCTTCACGACCGTTGCGCGATGGAGTCATAGCTGATTTCGATATGTGCGAACAAATGCTCCGCCATTTCATTGAGAAAGTACACCAGAGCCGCTTGGCGAAACCGCGAATGGTGATTTGTGTCCCTTCGGGAATAACTGGAGTTGAACAACGGGCCGTTCAGGAAGCAGCTGAATTTGCAGGCGCTCGGAAACCAGCGTACATAATTGAAGAGCCGATGGCTGCGGCAATTGGATCTGGGATGCAAGTTCAAGAACCTAGTGGCAATATGATCGTAGATATTGGAGGTGGAACAACTGAAGTGGCAGTTATTTCGCTCGGAGGAGTCGTAGCTAACAAGTCTGTTCGCGTCGGAGGAGACGAGCTAGATAACTCAATTATACAGTTTATTAAAAAAGAGTACAGTGTCGCTTTAGGGGACCGAACCGCAGAAGAGTTGAAAATTAAATTGGCAAGCGCATGGTCCACGGAAGAACTTTATGCTGAGGTGAGGGGACGTGACCTCATAACCGGTTTACCTAAAACAATAGTAACTTCAACATCGGAAATACGGGAGGCAATTGCAGAGCCATTGGCAGCAATCCTTGATGCTGTAAAACTAACACTTGACGTAACTCCACCTGAATTAGCTGCAGACATAATGGAAAAAGGAATCATGCTCGCAGGGGGAGGGGCTTTGCTCACTGGAATGCCAGAATGCATAGCCCATGAAACTGGAATGCCCGTCTGTGTGTCACCTAACCCACTCCACGCCGTAGCACTGGGTTCCGGAAAATCTCTAGAAGCATTTGACTCGCTAAAAGGTGTTCTATTTACTTCTACCCAAATCTGAAGAAAAGGGGGGGTTGTAAATGGCGTTGCCACGAAGAAGTAGTGGCTCTCGGTTTACACTCGCCATACTTTTACTTTCCTCAGTAACACTTATTTCGCTTGATGCTAGGGGTTACGAACCCTTAAGTAATTTAAGAAAAGCAGCAACAGCAGTCGTTCAGCCATTTCGTAACTTAGCTAGTACTATCTTTGATCCAATTGGCGACGCATGGGAGTCACTCTCTCAAGGAGATAGTTTAGAAAAAGAAAATGCTCTTCTGCGCGACCAACTCGGAGAACTCCTTGAGTATAGGGTGACAACGGAAGGAGCTGTTGAGGAGCTAGCCGCCCTTCGGACTCAACTAGAACTTGAAAATCTTGGTGGGCAAAAAACAGTTGTAGCTGAAGTAACAGCACAATCAGTTTCTAATTTTGACCCGTACATTCTAGAAATTGGAAAGGGTACTCAAAGCGGGATACGTGACGGCATGGCGGTAATTTCTGTAGGGGGTTTAATTGGACGTATTGAAGACCCAGGCCTCCGTAGTGCACGTGTTCGACTAGTTACTGACCCAAATGTCAACATCGGAGTTCTAGTGGTAGGCACAAATCAAGTGGGGATCCTAACAGGAAATGGGGTAGGGCAACCGCTACAGGTATCTGATGGAATTCCTGTTTCAGCTGATGTGGAGAAAGGAAGTATTCTCGTTACCAGCGGTTCAGAGAGAAGTCCATACCCAGGTGGATTCGCAGTTGGGACAATTCTTGAAGTTCTCGTGGATGAAATTAATTTAGAGAAAGAACTAGTAGTGGCACCTACTGGACAGTTTGAGAATCTTGAATTTGTGACCGTTGTGCTATATGAGCCACCAAATATGCAGAATGGGCGGAATAATTAATGTCAATCTTCCGTTTAATCAAAGCACTATTTGTTATAACACTAGTTCTGATCTTGCAACTTGAACTCTTCTCTAACATACGGTTTTTTGGAGTAATGCCCGAATTAATGTTGGGGCTAGCTATTGCTTCTGGCTGGCATGGAGGTCCGTCAAATGGGGCCTTAACCGGGTTTGTTTGTGGCTTTACCATCGATCTTTATCTTGCTACCCCATTGGGGTTGAGTGCGCTTTCCTATGCACTTATTGGTTATTTACTTGGCATCGTGGCCGAAATAGTTGCCGAAGATATCGAAAGAATAGTTCGACTTATAATCTCAATCGCAGCGATAGCTTTTGGCCTAACGCTTTTTGTTTTTTTTGGTGAATTAATCGCTGAACCAAATCTGTACAACAAAAATTTTGGGAAAATTCTCGTCGTAGGAGCACTTTATACAGGCTTATTCACCCCAGTACTTCACTATATGATGTCGTGGGTTTTTCATGAGAGCACGTATTCGGGCAACCAAAGACCGATAAACAGATCGCAGTTGACGTAACGTTTGGATAGGGGATGACACCAGTATCAAAATATTTACCCCAATCTCATCGTCTTCGCTTGGCGATTTTGGCAGCAGTTGCTATCTCTCTATTTGTTCCATTAGTAGCGAGATTATGGTATCTGCAGGTAATAAAGGAAACAGCGTTTATTGAACGAGCTGCCGATAATACAACAGAAACAATTATTGAAACCGCGCCTCGAGGTCGAATTTTGGATTCCGAAGGGCGTGTTTTAGTAGATAATCGCCCATCAATAGTTGTCACTATTGATAAGGAAGAAATGGCGACTGTAGGTGAAAACGCTTTGGATGATCTTTTCTTTGACTTAGCAATGGAAATCAGTAGATCTGGAAGCTTAACGAAGGTAATTGAAATAGAAAACGCTTACCGATCTAATCGTTATGGCCCATTCGCTGAAGTTCCCGTAGTGCAAGATATCTCCAAGGATTTACAGATTTATCTTGCTGAATATTCATATAGATTCCCAGGTGTAAATACCACGGTGACAACCGTTAGAGATTACCCATATGGATCATTGGCCGCGCATATTCTCGGATACGTAGGATTACTTAGTGAAGACGAAATTGCTACGGTCTCTTCGAAGAAAAAAACATACTTAGCAAATGACGAAATAGGTAAAACTGGTATTGAACTTTTCTATGAGGATGCGTTGCGTGGAACACCTGGTCGAAAGGTAGTTACCGTAGATAAATTCAATAATATTCTGGAGGTCAATGAAGAAGTTCTCGCCAAAGCGGGAAGCGACGTCCAATTAACAATCAATATAGACCTACAAGCTTTAGCAGAACAAGAGCTAGAGCGGGGGCTGAATCTAGCAAGGCAACAACCAACCAAATTTGAAGAAGAAGGGGTTGTCATCTTCAACGCTCCGGCAGGAGCAATGGTTGTTCTTGATCCAAGAAATGGCTCGATCCTAGCTATGGCGTCATACCCTACATTTGACCCAGAACTATTTGTGTCAGGCATTAGCCAAGATGATTTTGATGAACTTACTGATCCAGGAAACTTTCTTCCGCTGTTAAACCGCACTATCCAAGGTCAGTATCCCCCTGGCTCTACTTTTAAACCCTTTACTGCCTATGCAGCACTAGACACAGGCTTAATTGGCTCACGGGGCATTCTCGGAATTGATTCAATGTTTTATGATGAGGGTATTTTTAGTATTCCAAATTGCGAGGGCGGAACATGCCAGTTTCAGAATGCTGGTGAAGCAGCATACGGCGATGTTGATTTGCGCTTAGCTCTAACCTATTCTTCCGATGTGTATTTTTATAACCTTGCAGCAAGTTTTGATATTCTGCCAGGATTTGACCTTGAATCTGTGCAAGTGGCCGCTAAATCCTTCGGATATGGCGTTCGTAGCGGAGTCACACTTGCGAACGAAGGAAGCGGTCGTATACCTACACCAGAGTCAAGGCGAGAAGCGTATCGTCAGAATCCAGATGCCTTCTTAACTGGACAATGGTTGACTGGAGACACTTTAAACACATCCATAGGGCAGGGAGATGTTCTAGCTACACCACTACAAATAGCTAACGCATATAGTGCATTGATAAACGGGGGCACGCTATATGCCCCTAACCTTGGAAAGAAGGTCCTAAACCCGATCACCGGAGATATAGAAGTAGAATTTTCACCTCGAATTCTTAAAGAAATTTATTTACCAGAAACCTTTTCCGATCCAATCCTAGAAGGCCTAGCTGGAGTAACTACATGGAGGTCGGATATAGGCACGGAAGGAACTGCATATACTGCATTTAAGGATTTTCCGCACGAAGACTGGCCCGTTTCGGGAAAGACGGGTACATCAGAGAAGCAGGTGGAAGGTCAGTTAATAGCTGATTACGGCCTTTTTGTCGGTTGGGGTCCAAACCCTGATCCCGAATATGTCGCGGTTGTAGTTTTGGAAGAGGCAGGTTTTGGTGGTCAAGTAGCAGCTCCAGTAATACGAAGTTATTTTGAGCGAATAGCGAGAAACTCGGTTCCGCGGTATCTAAACCAAGATGAATTAGATGAGCTTGCCAAACAACAACTCGAAGAAAGCCGGCTGAATTCCCAAAGTACGGACACGCAAGAAGATACAGAGGTTTCAGAAACATCATGAGAGCTACGACTTCACGAAAAAAATTGAACCTTAATCCATCTGGCGACCCTTGGTCTCCATGGCTGCATATAGACATAGCACTAGTTATTAGTAGTCTTGCCTTAGCAATCACCGGTGCATTTATGGTCTACAGCGCCACTCGTGGAAACAATCCAGAACTTTATGATAGGTCGTATTTAAACCGGCAACTTCTTTTCGTTTGTGTTGGGACAGTAGCGATGATCGGAGCAGCCTATATCCCTTATAGGAGATTACGTGACTGGGTTCCGATGGTTTTTTGGGCTGGGATGATTCTCTTGTTCCTAGTTCTTACTCCACTTGGAGTCGAGCGTAACGGAACGCGCGCCTGGTTTGAATTCGGAAGCTTCCAACTTCAACCCTCGGAACTGTGCAAAATAGCGTATATCTTCATGATGGCTAATTACCTTGAAAGATTTAATGGGCGTTTAGATATTCGTCAATTAGGTAATGCTTTGCTGTTGGGTGTCATTCCCATAGGACTCATTCTTCTAGAAACCGACGTTGGGACGGCCCTTGTTTTCATAGCGATAACTATGGGAATGCTTCTAATCGCAGGGGCGCAAGCAAAGCATATTTTTATCTTAACAATAGTTGGGATTTTCTTGGCTGCACTTGTGTGGAGCAGCGGCCTCCTGCAGGATTACCAACAAGACCGATTAACGTCGTTTATTGACCCAGAGTCCAGCCAGACAGAAGCAGCTTATCAACAAACGCAAGCACAAATAGCTATCGGTAGTGGCGGGTTGACAGGACAAGGTTTTGGTCAAGGTCAACAAACCAGAGGAGAGTTCGTTCCAGAACAACACACTGATTTTATTTTCTCGGTAATAGGTGAAGAACTAGGCTTTGTGGGATCCTTAATCGTTCTTGGATTATTCGGAATTCTTATGTGGCGTTGCATGAGGGCAGCTAGAAAATCCCCTGACCTATTAGGCACGCTAATCAGTTGCGGCGTGATGACACTTTTCGCGTTTCAGATGTTTCAATCAGTTGGGATGACTCTAGGAATTATGCCGATTACTGGTATTCCGATTCCATTTGTGTCTTATGGAGGATCTTCTTCAATCTCTTCCTTCGTTGGTGTGGGATTAGTCCTGAATATTCACATGAGACGTTATCAGGTTGTTCGATAGGGACAAGGTTGCCCCCCCGAGTACAATACCTGTAGTACGAAAGGCTTCAAAAGTAATGAGTTCCGTATGGAAGACACTGGAAAAACAGCTTATTAATGTTGAGAAACCTGCGCGCTACATCGGCTTAGAACAAGGTGCTCAACAGCCGGAACATGATGAGTCTAACGTCGCTTGGTTATTGACTTACCCCGATACCTATGAAGTTGGATTCCCTAATCAAGGACTCCAAATTCTTTACGAGATAATTAATGAATCTGTTAACAGCGAAGCTGAACGAGCTTACGCGCCTTGGGTTGACCTAGAGCAAATAATGAGAAACGAGAATATACCACTCTTTAGCGTTGATACTCATCGACCGGCATTTGAATTTGATGTAATTGCTTTTAATTTGTCATCTGAGTTGGTTTACACGAATTTAATTAACTGTATTGACCTTGCAGGAATTCCAGTTAGGGCTAACCAGCGAGGGATTAATGATCCACTGATCGGAGCAGGTGGCCATTGCACATACAACCCAGAACCATTAGGGGAAATTGTTGATTTCTTTGTCTTAGGAGATGGAGAGGAGGTCGTTACTGAAATAACGAACGTGATTCATGAGTTCAAATCAATAAGTATTTCTGCTGGAAATAGAAACTTATTGCTGAAAGAGTTAGCAACTATAGAAGGTGTTTATGTCCCTAGTTTATATAAGGCAGAATATGACGAAATAGGAAATCAATATTTGACTCCTAAATATGAGAAAGTTCCAAAACTTGTTGAAAAGAGGACAATTACCGACCTTGAACAGTGGCCGTATCCCAAAGAACAACTGGTTCCGATCACTGAAGTTGTTCATGACCGACTCAATGTAGAAGTGTTCCGCGGATGTACTCGAGGATGTAGATTCTGCCAAGCGGGTATGATTACGCGACCTGTACGAGAGCGGCCAGGAGAACAAGTCCGTACGATGATACAGGCAGGTATTGAAAGGACAGGGTACGACGAAGTCGCTTTAACATCTTTATCTACTGCTGATTACAGCGGCATTAACGATGTCGTTGACCAAACTATTATTGACCCTGCCAATTGTGGACAGGTAAGCATATCGTTACCTTCCCTTCGGGTTGATGCCTTTACCGTTGGCATCGCCGCCAGCATACAGAATGCACGGAGAACCGGTTTGACATTTGCACCAGAAGCAGGAACGTGGAGATTGCGTCAAGTGATAAATAAATTGATTCTTGAAGAAGATCTGTACGGTGCTGTCGAGTCAGCTTTCTCTCAAGGGTGGCGAAGAATGAAACTCTACTTTTTAATTGGACTTCCAACGGAAACGGATGAAGATACATTAGGCATCGCAAGACTCGCAGCTAATTGTGTAGCAATAGGCAAAAAGTACACAAATACCGCATCAGTAACTGTTAGCGTCGGAGGTTTTGTTCCTAAACCATTTACCCCATTTCAATGGTTCGGGCAGAATACTGTCGAAGAGCTAAACAGGAAGATTTCGTTACTCAAAGAAGAAATTAGAAAGACCAAAGGGGTAAAACTTAAATGGCACGACCCTAAAGCCACACTTATCGAAGGGATATTGAGTAGGGGAGATAGGCGGCTTGGTGATGTATTGGAAACAGTCTGGAAAAAAGGAGGAACCTTCCAGGAATGGAGTGAATTTTTTGATTTAGAGATTTGGAAAGAATCAATATCGGAACATGGTTTAGACCATGAATGGTATGCGTACAGGCATCGAACGAAAAAAGAGACTCTCCCGTGGGATCATCTTGACGCTGGTTTATACAAAGACTTCCTATGGCAAGAATGGCGTGATGCGCTTGACCAAAAAGGGCTAGAAGATTGCCGTTGGATTCCTTGTTACGATTGTGGAGCCTGCACTGGTTACGGCCTTGAGCATGTGGTTGCATCTACTTCTCCCCCTGTAGGTGGAAGTCAAGGCACATGGCAAAATATGCAAGAAGGTGAGTATGCGCCACAACTCTTGGAGATAACATCAAAGAAAAAACTAGGTGCATCAAAGTGATTATCTTGAGGCTCCGATCAACGAAAATTGGAAAAATTCGATTTGCGAGTCATAGAGATATCGCAAAAGTTTGGGAGCGTGCCTTTCGGCGCGCAAATATTCCATTGATTTACAGTGAAGGCTTCTCTCCACGGCCTAAGATTGCATATGGCTTAGCTCTTCCAACAGGTGCTGAGTCGGAATGTGAATATCTTGACGTGAAAGTAGACGATGAGAGAATAGGTATCTCTCGGATTTTAGAAATCCCAGAACAATTAACCGAA
>PVBE010481810.1_pt1 | contig 13339 bp, 1 predicted proteins | sample 1631181 | NCBI WGS metagenome assembly PVBE01 (sample SAMN08397723, study PRJNA350692) | Marine metagenome, whole genome shotgun sequencing project. | isolation source: water | place: Pacific Ocean | collected 2012-04
CAGCCTCTGGTGAAGTACAGCCTCTGGTGAGGAAGTCCAGATGATGCTGATGGTGAGGCAAAGGTAAAGGCCTAAAAAACAGCAATATCGAACCCAAAGCCACACGATAGAGATAAGTCTTTGAGAGATTACCGAAAGGGGAGAAGAACCAAACATCCCTATTACCAATAATGAGTCCCGTGGCACCTGAATTGACTGACAAACATGAGACGAATCAACTCAGAGCGAAACAACATCCAGGAGCGTAATCAGATAAAAGTTGCGGACAGATCTGAACACGTTAATCATTAAGGATCGTAGCAAGGGAGTGGAGGCCTTAGCCATCATGAGAAGTGGTCAGAGAAAGGAGTAAAGAAACACCAGCAAAACGCCTATGCCCAAGTCATTGCAAGAAAATTTCATCAACGGATCACTTGAACAAAGGAGATATCAACGAAGACAGTATCAAGCGAAAGATCGGCGAATGCTACCAGGAGAGGCAGGGCAAACGCCGAATCAATCATCAAACAAATACAGAAATAAGCATTGTCATCTCGATGAGGTAGCATGTAACGTGGCAAGCAAATACCACCCAGCAAGGTTAAATTAACAACAATTGCCAATCGCAAGGACTAAGGCTTGGTGCCACAAAAATACGCAAACACCAAAACAGAAAACACCAATTAGAAGAAGGCAGCTTAATCAAAATGCTCAAAAAAGATTGAAAGAAACGGAGAACGTTGTATTATGGTGAAATAATCGGTGAGTTATCACAATGCTCGAGCAAAGCGGTGCCAAGAACTCGGTAGTTTTGCAAGCGATGCACGCTGCGATTAGCGAGATCCAGCGCGCTAGGCAAGATCGTGAGAGCTGGATGAAGATGATTGAGGAGATTTTTGGACAACGGGCAAATAAACGCAAGGCCCATGAACAGATCGATCAGCTGATCTCAGGCGAACAAGTCGTTAGCGTTGAACTGGTTAGTGAAAGTATCCTGCGGCAGGCCCGCGGTGCTTATCTGCAGCAAGGGCCGAATCAATCTGAAATCATCTACCTCAATGCGGAATGGGTTGATGATTCCAGCAGCAAAGAGATCAAAGATGTATTGCTCGAAGAGATCTGACATGCCCTCGATACAAGAATCAATGGCAAGAAAGACACACCAGGAGATGAGGGCAGACACTTTGCCAATCAACTACAGGGATTAGCCGAAAGATTCAACGAAAGATTCGACGAAAGATCTATCGTGATCGATGGTCAAAAATACAAAGCGGAGTTTAGTAGTAATGACGTAACTCTTGTCGGCCCAAAGGTAAAACTTAGCACCGGAGTCGAGAACAATGTCTATAAAATTTTTAAAGGGGATCTAGCCAAAGGTTATCAGTATTTTGGTATGGATGCAAAATGGACGATGGTTAGTGGACTGGAGGCAACCAATGCCACAGTTGAAGCAAAAAAGTCAATACTATCTAATAACACCAAGCGCCAATTACACTGGAAATATAGACCTTACATACAAAGTAAGCTATCGCCAGTCCACAGTTGCCAACAATTCGTTCACAGTCGTTGCAGACAGTGCTGCTCCACAGATTAGCAGCACACGATTTGACTACTACCCTACTCCAATAACAACAAACACAAGAAGATGGTTGCACCTTAATTTCAATGAAAATGTAGACAAAGGCACAGGAAACATAACGTTCCAATCAGGCGACCACAAGATCGTCATGAATGCGGATGATTTTCATTGGTATGACGCACACTACAGCCTAGATGTTCCAAGCGGAACTACCTATAGCTATGGAGTAACGAAAACAGCATTAAACGATACCAACCGTGGTACAAAGTTAAAAGAAGGGTCAACTTACCATGTTGAAATCGATCCAGGATTTGTCGTAGATCACTCAGGCAATGCCTTTGCTGGTGTGAATGACAATACAACCATCACCTTCGAAACTGTTGGAGATGGGATTCCACCAAAGATAATTAACAGCTACCCGATAAAAAATAAAACGTCAGTTGAGGTTGTCGATAACTGGGGATTCAAAAGCTTCCGTTTTGATATTTTGTTTGATGAAAAAGTAAAGGCAAGCAGTGGCAATATAACGATTACCAATGGCTCCGACGATACTAGAACATACTCGGTCAGGAATCGTAGAGAGGATGCATGGGACAACTTCAGCGACTTTGTACGCTTGGAGGATAAAACAGGTGATCTCTTAAAGTATGGTGAAAATTATTCCGTTCTCATTGATGAAGGAGCCTTTGTCGATGAGGCTGGAAATAAGTTTGCTGGAATCAAATCAGCGACAGAGTGGAAATTTAGAACAGAGTTTAAGGATTATCCTGCCAATAAAAGCACACCTGCTGTTATCAATTATATTCACCAAGAAGATCATGATAATAATAAGATTGTACAAACAATCAGAGGCACTGATGATGATTGGATCAAACTAATACTTAATAAGACAGGTACATACAAAATAACACTTGAAACAGAAGACCCATTAAATTCCAATAGTTATAGGCATACCCTTAAGCTGCTTGATCAGGATGAAAATGTTATAGCTGTACATGGTGGCGATCTATACGTCAAACCTGAAATTAACAAACGCATAAATGCTGGAACCTATTACCTTAGCGTAGCAAGTAATAAGCCAGGAGATTACACAATATCTGTAGATGCTGATTTTACAACCCCTAAGCTTGTCAGCAAAGTTCCTGCTTATAATACAAATAATGTTGACCCAAGAAGCGACATTGTTGTCACATACGATGAATTAGTCCAGGCTGGTAGCGGAGAGATATTGATATCAGATGAGAATGGAGATACAAGGAGGATTGATATCAATGATAGCAGCCAGATTACAATCAACGGTAGTTCGATTAATATTAACCCAACAAACCCATTAAATAGCAATACAACATACAACGTTCAATTTGCCAATGGCACAATTGTTGATCAAAGCGGAAATTCTGCCGAAGCAATATCAAACAAAAGGCAATTTTCCTTTCAAACTGGAGTGAATGGAACAACAGAGGTAAAAAATGTCGTCAAGATTCCAAAAGACTATACGTATGAAGAGCTAGCTGTTCATTTTAATCAGCCTCTCAAAGATGTTGCCGCTGAAACAACCGATTTCAACATCTCTGTAGATGGAGTCAATCGTGACATTGCATCTCTGAGGATCGTTAATAACGTTGTTTACCTAAAAACAAAGCAAGTTATGCCGATTATTGGTGATATTACTGTTACCTATGAGCCAAATTCGAACAACCAAAAGAAAATACAATCATTGGCTGGTATTAAGGCCGACAAGTTTACCTCACAACCAGCCAAAACAGAAATCGAAGTCGCAATAGCGGAAAAAAGAATCCTCGAATACGACAAGATATCGGGAATGTTTTTAGGGGTTAATGAAAGTCATGTTTATTCATTAGCATACAACGCTAATGATTATAGATATGACAGATTAAAGCCAAGTTCGTTAATTAAAGGCACTACTAGCTACGAAGTTATCAATGGCACGCTAACTAGAGTAGACACACCAATACTTGCATTCAGCTATTACAACAATGCTGGCAAGCTGATTGATAATACTTTGGATAAATCTACAATCAAGGAAGGCGAGCAAATTTATCTTGTTGTAAGAGATATGAGTAATAAAAATAATACAGCAATGCTAAATCGTAATAATCTTAGGAACATAGGCCGAGTCGGGCAAGGCAGTGCAATACCCTATCGCGTTTGGAGCGACACAAGAAGTCCAGCCACTCTAAGGGGCTCAATTAACTCTGGTCCAGTGCTCCATCTGGGAGATATTTCCGGAACCGTAAATATTGGAGGCAGCAAAGATACTCAACGATTGATGATGCCGGAACTCTTCGATGGTGGCCTCTACATCACGTTTTATCTAATGGGTGATGGTAAGAGTGGAGATTACATTAAGGCGTTTACTAAAAATGATTGGAATAATTTGGATATTGATGAATTAAAACTGTATGATAAGAAAAGTCAGGTCATAAAAACATTTACCGGCAACTCAGGTCAAGGTGCTCAGAAGATAGATCTTAACGGTGTTAAAAGTGGAGAATACATCTTAAAAGTTTCTAATTCGACAACCTGGAACCCTTATTCACTAGAGTTTAAAGCGCCTGCTTCACATCTGGAAGGATCAACAGATGAAGCTGCTTTAGTTGATCTAGGTGTTATCAATAAAGACACGACACGATCTGGGCTCGCACTAAATAAGGGCTCAGATACGGATCTCTATAAGTTCAAGTTAACAGAGGATTCTAATGTGGGAGAAATATTTATTGACTACGCAAAAGGCCGATCAGATTTCTACATTGAATTGTACAAAAGCAATCAAGATCATCTTATTTACAAAGCCGATTCAGGATTAACATATGAATCCATCAAGTTACATGATTTACCAGACGGTAAATATGATTTAAAAGTAGGTTCAAATAATAATAAGGATGGAGAATATTCGATTGGATTTGGAGCTAGAGCCACACAAGTTGATCCCGAAAGATATGAAAGTGTCAAACATCAGGTTGCAGGAGATTCAAATTCTGATGGGAAATCAGAACAAGAGGTTGTCGGCAACGAGACATACAAACATGCCTTTTTTCTAGGTAACGTAGCACCTGGAATAACTAACTTTAGCAACCTATCGATTAACTCTGAAACTGATGTTGATTATTATCGGATTGCAAACAACCTCAACAAATCGATATCAGAAATAACCCTAGAGTTTGCCCATGGCAGAGGAGATCTGAAATTAGAGGTTTTAGCTTACGGGGATGAAATAACTGGATTTGATGATCCTAAAGCTGTTGTCAAAAGCAGCGATTCAAAAAGCGATGATGAAATTGTCAACCCCAATTTCCGGGGTGATCTCATCGTCAAGGTAAGTGGTGTCAATGGGGCAACAAATGAATACTCAATCAAGACGACTGTGGATCAACCAGCTTATAAGGATAATGTGAGAGATGCTGATGATAAAGATGGAAAAGAGGAGATTAATCCACTCTATTTGTCAAATGGTTATCGGTTTATGGAGAAACTAACCATTCACAATCCAACTGATGTGGATACATACAGTTTTACATTAACTGAGGATGGAACAAGAGAAGATCACATCATCATTAAACATCCGGAGAGACATGCCAGTGCCAGTGGGAATACAAAGTATATTCACTACGGATCGCGTGGTGCTTTAGATTTTAATATCGAAGCTGCAAAAGTCGAATTATACGATAAAGCAGGCACCACACTAATAAGGTCGCCTTACGGTATAAGGTCAGCCGTTGAAGATATCTATAAAAATACACCCTCTTATATACCGGGAATTACAATTAACAATCAAGCGTATTCAAACAAGTTAGAGCTTGATGGCATCCCCGCGGGTGACTATACAATCAAAGTTAGCTCGACAAAAAATACTGCCTACAGTATCGATGCAAATGCAAAAATCAAACCGACAATCACACCTGATCGATACGAAGCTAATGCAGGAAATGATTCTCTCAATACAGCGATTGACTTAGGCGTCTTAAGCCAAGCCAAAACCATTAACAATCTCACAATAACAGCCGCAACGAATTATTATAAGCACCCCAAAACAATAACTGCAGACCATGATTATTTTAAGTTTCAAGTAGCCAAGAAAACTCGGGATATTGGGACATTCGATCTGGTTACAACATCTCAAAGAAAAGATTATGGGAGCAAAATACTTTATCAAATACTTGATGCTAATGGGAAGGTTGTCCACGGCAACTCAAATACTCAGCAGGAACTAACCGGCTTCTTGCTTCCAAATATCGATTATTATTTGAAGTTTGAGGGTCAAGATATATGTACACACGTGTCTGGAGAAGAAATAATAACGCCTATTGAGTATAATTTTACAATCAATCCAATCGCAACAACGCTACAAGAATCATACTATCCAGCCAGTGACCGATTCGAAGGAAAGGATAGAAATGACACCAGAGAGACTGCAACATCCTTAGGGCTAATACAGGGTCAAAAAACAATCTCCGGCTTAACGCTGGATAATGACAACGGTGCGTCTGAGTGGCAAGGCACGACTCCATGGCTCAGGGCTACTGAGTGGTACTTTCTTGATAAACAACGTTACGAAGATCTAGCAGATATTGATATCTATAGTTTCAGCTTAGATGATATTTATTATGGATTTAATGACAATATTCAGATTGTAGGAAATATAGGGAAAATGTACTGGCAATACGGTGAGCAACTCGGAGAACCCCAGCTAGGACAATATTGGTGGCATAGCCCAGCGGTGACGAAGAATAATGTTGTCTATGGTGAAATATGGTCAGACGATTTTAAAACGTACTATGGCAACTCCCTCAACGTTTCTCCAGACTACGCCCTTACCAATCTTGGAGGAGGCGACTATCACTTAGTCGTCAGACGGACAACTCATGAGTCAAATATACTAAGTGAAACTAGAAATCAATATGATATTAAGTTTAATCTAAGTGAAAAGGACTCTAAAACAGGAAAGCGAAAAGGCGATCAATACGAGGGATCAGAAGGTAATAACACACGAGAAACCGCTGTATGGGTCAATGAGCTAGACAACTGGCAAGGAGATGTTGTTCTCAAAGGAAGCATCCATACTCGCTTTGATGATGATTGGTTCAAATTCACGGTTCCAGAAAAGATTAGAATGAACCAGTATATAGGCTTTATGCATTGTTTGAATGATATTAATGCCTTCATATACAACGAAGCTGGAGAAATTGTCGAAAGCTTTCTGGACCCTTGGTATTATCCTCCTTTACGTGCTTGGTCTGGCTTTGATGCTGGAACCTACTATTTAAAAGTGCAAGCGAAGGAACTTAAACGTAATTACGATGAGACGGTTGATGATTATGGAGACTATAAAATCGAACTTTTCCTATACGGAGGACACTTAGATGATTATCTACCAAATGAAAATAGTACACATATCCCTAGGTACAATACTTCTTATGTAGGAGAAGAAAATAGAAAAAATTATTATGAGAATGCAAACAAGATTGATAATGTTTACGAGAGTCTTGACGGTAGTTTTGTTGAACTTAAGGATCTTGCTCTTGTACCTTCCATAAGCGACCATTCACAATATGGTATTACTACAGCACACGAATATGTATTTGAACTAGAAAATCGAGCTGATAGCGGGGACTATATTGAAATCAGATCACATCAAAATATAGCTCCTTTATTTCGTATCAACCCGCTACCAGAGAGCGCTGGAGGCGCACGATTAAGTGTATCCGATCAACTTCGAAACTCCAGAGAAGCGAAGTATAACCGTAACAGCAAGGTTAATAGAGTTTATTTAGCAGGATTGGATGCTGGAAAATATAGCCTAGGTGTTTCCAGTACGATACCCAATCGGGCTATAGGTTTTAATATTCGATCCGATTACGACATCATCATTAATGGCCCACCGAATCCGGAGAAGGGTGATCGATATGAGAAAACTTCAGGTAATCAAAAAAAGAATGCGATTTCAATCGATCAGAGTCGAGAGAATGTTGAGATCAAGGATTTAACTATTCATTATGCAGCTGATCGCGATATTTTTAAATTTGTCTTGCCACGCTATGGAACAGAATCTGATTTCATCAGTGTCGAGAAGAATATTTCTTCTATAGAGTCTGATTTATTAGTAAGTCTATACAGAGAAAACAACTTACCATCATTGCAGAGCTTTAAACCAATCGAACATTTTCTAACACAAATTAAAGGAAGATCGAGCGAATTCAAAAGGCCTATCAGTAAAGTTGATCGTACGACCACAATTGATTTAGATGGATTAGATCCTGCTACTTACTATGTAATCGTGGAAAGTAAGACACCTGTAATCGGTGGTGGTGTACCGGAAAGGACAGGCGAACCATTTTTGCCGCAAAATTATACTCTAAACGCAAATATCCCGCTAGTTAATAACAATGAAGAAGATATCTATGAAGCATTGGAGACCAATGAATCATTTGACCTAGGCAGCATTACTGAACGATTCAAGCTGAAGGGTCTAACAATCACGCCTGATGATCTAGATAAAAGACAGTTTTCACTTTCAAAAGAAGGAACATCAGAGCAGGGCATCGGCATTGAATTTGACCATCTTATCAGCAACATGAGACTAGAGATCGTCAATAAAGATGATAACAGTATTGCTATCACGTCTGATTACTCGACTGCGGATCGTAATTACGAGTGGGTATCATTAGAAAATTTAAAGGCTGGTAATTATGAGGCAATTGTTAGTGGTTTTGGAGGAGCCTACAACTTTGAATTTGTGGGCGGAAATAATTCGGAGAGTGATTATAATGTGAAAGACAACACAATCAATGAGGCGATAACGATCACCGAAGGTAAAATAAGTGGCTATTCAATTGGCGGACAAGATAAGGTTGATTACTATAAGTTCTCAACAAACTATAAATCATCAGAACGATGGGAGAGAGAGAAAGATAATATCCAAATAGATTTTTGGCATCAGCTCGGAAACATTGATCTTGAACTGCTTTCAGAAGATGGTAGTGAACTCCTTGCCTATTCATATGGCTTTGAAAACAATGAACGTATTGATTTGGTTGAACTGCCAGCAGACGATTATATCCTCAAAGTCATCGGACGCGGAGCGATCAACAACTATAGCCTTGATCCTAATTTACCCACAGCTCCTCCACCAGCAGAAGATTCATTAGACAACCACATCAAAGAAAATGCCTATCGTCCGATAGAAAGAGTTTCCTCGCAACGCTGGGGTGGCTGGGATCTTATCAATGCAACATTAAGCCCTTCGAACACAGAAGATTGGTATACAGCAACATTCGATTCCACTCAACCTGGACCCAGTTTTCATACCTACATGAACCGTATTGGGCGAGAAGGTAAATATAATGAAGTTTATGTTGATGTCTATCAAAAGATTCCTGGTGAAGCGAAACTTCAGCCGTATCACCAGTACAACCAAAGGTCTCCTGGTGCTATGCACCAATCAACAGATGATGGGTTTTACGGGCCCGGTGAATATTACTGGAAAGTAAGTGGCCTTAAAATGACAGGGGTGACAAGTTACGCCATCCGTTATAAAGAAGATCCACGACTTCCTCCTCAAAAAGAACAGCCCATACCTGAGCCGTTGGGTGATGTCTATGATGATCTAAATACGAACAATTGGTTTTTTGAGCGATCATATGACTTGGAAAAATTATCTCCACGACAATTTGTAGGTAATCAATGGTTGAACAATCTGGGTAGTTTACACCGCGATTTAGACGTTTATACATTTCAGCTCAGAAAAAAAGGAGATCAGAACAGTTATATAAATGCATACTTTGAACAATGGTACAAAGATTTAGATCTTTGGTTATTTGATAATAAAACTCTTGACCGGATTGGAGTCAAGGATGGCTCCTTTAAGGGCAGCCTCTTCGATCGCAGATATGCGGCAAGAGTCGCACAAACCTCTAGTGACAATGAATCAATCAGCTTAGATGGATTGGAGATGGGAGAATATTCATTAGTGGTTGCCCCATATCAAGAGTTTTTCAATGAAGCTAACTATCAGCTGGAGTTCAATCTTCCTGAGAGAACCACAATAGCTGATCCCTATGAGCCCAATGAGGAGTTCAACAAAGCCTATGAGATTGGTGCTTTTACTGGGCGGCGCTTACAAAAAGATCTAAGTATCCACGATAAAAATGATATTGATATCATGTCAATAGAAACGAAGTTCAAAGGCGAAAGCAACGATCACATTACATTGGAGTACTACAAGCCTGATGGGTTACTAAATCTTACGCTATTTGACTCTGCTGAGAAGTTGGTTGCCAAAGGTGAATCAACAAAATTAGGAACAACAATTTCGTTAGATGCTATACCCAAAGGAAATTACTATCTCAAAGTTTCTGGCAAAGATAACGATACTAATGATTACAGAATTAACTATGAATTACCAACCGATCCAAACAGGAAAAGTGCATGGACAATCATGTATTATTTCCCAGCATACACCGATATCGATATCAAATACACAATTGAATTATTGGAAGCTCAGCTCAACAGCCTTTCATCAGATGTCAATCTAGCTGTTATGTGGGATCAACCAAACTGGGTTGAATCAAATGAAAATAAGGCAACAGGATCCGGTGCACAAGCAAAATGGAATACTGTTGGGCGATCAATCCTTAAGGCAGATTCATCCTTGCAGTGGATTGCTTCAGATTTTGAAGTATTGAGTGAAAAGAATATGGGAAACGCTAATAATTTAGTTGATTTCATCAAGTGGTCCAATACAGAAGCACCAGCAGAAAACCAAGCCCTATTTATTCATGGTCATTCATCTGGCCTTGATTCGATTATTCAAGACAATGAAGCCGGGGGTGATGGACTAAAGGTCGAGGAAGTTGCACTGGCCTTAGAAGACTTAAAAAAGCAAAAACTTGATCTTGAAATTTTACGTCTCGATGGCTGTCTAACTGGAACTCTAGAATTTGCCTATGAGCTCAGAAATTCTGCTAGCTACACAATGGGTAGTGAAGCTGTTTCAGGTGCGGGCAGTGGAACCTATTTAACTCATGCCCAAGCTTTACGTTCCTACCCTCATGAGCAAACTCCAGAACTTCTAGCCATAAATATGGTTCTAGATTACGATGTAAACCATGGTCAATATGACGGCCACTATAAAGACACGTTATCAGCAATAAAAACCGATAAATTAGCTGACTTAGCCTCTGCTATTTCCAACTTTGTTGATCAAGCAGCAACAGTTAGTCAGGAAGACCGGATCAGATTTGATGTAGCACGAGAATTTGCACCACTTTATGGCGGCGGCAGCTACACCATTGATCTAGGCAGCTTCATGTTGGGAGTGAGCAAAGCATCGGCATTAAGTCAAAATGTTCGCAATGCTGCTCTTAATGTAGTAAATAAACTTAAACCTGCCGTTGTGGCAAAGTCAAATTCAGAATTGCCTGCAGGTGGTTTATCCATTTATTACCCTCGCGGTGGTGGATCCTCGAGTGCCTATGAAGCTTCTCATTCACAGTTTATTAAGGACACAAAATGGGATCAATTCTTATCTCGACAAGTCAACGCTGGGAAAAAATCAGAAGAGAATCTTGGACAAGATGAAGAAGATAATCTTGGTCAAGAAGCCTCGAAGAATAACTCGAAGAATAAAATACTAACTGTATTCGACTGGTCGACTACAAGTCAAAGCAAGGTTAACGCGTTTGACTTGGGTCGATTAAGTGGATCCAATATTGTTATTCCTAATTTCGCAATCAATGAAGGGATCACTAAGTATTTTAAAATATTCATTCCGTATAACGACGATAATTCAAGCCAAAGCATCAGATTCACCTCGAGTCAGGAACAATTAGATAAACTCAAGATTAAACTTATTGATAAGGATGGCGAAGTTGCAGCTGAAGCCAATAATACGCAAACCATAGAGAAAGATAATTTATCTAGTGGTCATTATTATTTGGAGGTCAAGAACACAGGTGCACCAATTCATGATGCCAACATCGTCATCAACTCCCCAAACGACTCATCACCTAAGACAATTTACAATAATCTCGAATACAAAGCATCTAATCTCGGTTTAATTAGCGGACCAAGGCTGCATCTTGGAACATCTTCTCCTCCTTCCGGATCAGCCAATGGAGAATGGCTTTATCATGCAATCGAATCATCTTCTTTAGCTGGAACTAAACAAAGAATAAATGTTCATATCGGCATGGCAAATCACTCAGAATATGATGCTCAAATTATTGACAATAAACAAAACATAGTCGATAGTGTTAGCACTAGTGGTCAATCCAATATCAGCTATCAAACCACTGGTTCAGGAGAGGAATATACCCTTAAAATCAGACAACGCCAGTCATCCAATCAGTCATCTGATAGTCTTATAACATACAATAAACCTGCAACCTATTCATTATTATTCACTCCAAGTGATTCGCCTGGATTAAGAGTAGATAATTCAACCCCAGGAGATAACAGTCAAAACGTCAACATTAATAGTAATATCACACTCGAATTCAATACCGCTATTTTTAGACAAAAAGGCTTCCTGCAGATTAGCGATGGCCGAGCTGACATTCGAAGCATAAATATATCAGATAACTCACAAGTTAATATTAATGGTTCTACTCTCACGATCAATCCAACAAACGGCTTGAATCCTGGCACCAGTTACCATGTATTGATTGATAAAGGAGCAATTGTAGATTCCAATGGTAATTCATACTCTGGAATAGGCAATACAACAACATTGAATTTCGTGACGAATGATAAGACGTCACCGACAATCATCAATACCGTACCGATCGATGATGCCAAAAATGTCAACAAGACCACAAATATTGAGATTAAATTCAGCAAGATAGTTACGTTGGGAACAGGCCATCTCATCATCAATGATGGAGCTTCTGACACTAAGGTTAAGGTTACAGATTCATCTCAGATCAGAATAAGTGATGGCAATAAGTTAATCTTCAATCCATCCAAGAATCTAGAAAGTAACGGGAATTATCATATCAAGCTGGAGAATACAGCAATCAAAGACCTAGCCGGTAATACTTTTGCTGGTATCAACAATGCCAGCAAATTCAACTTCCATGTTGCAGATACGGTCAAACCAACACTTTCGCAGTCAACACCTAAAGACAATTCTTCTAGCCACGCAATCAATGACAATCTTGTCTTGACATTCAGTGAAGATATTCAACTCTCTGGCCAAGGCTCTATCAACCTACATTCCGGCAAGGGCAACAAGATTGTTCCGATCGGCGTGTTAACTGATGGCAAAAAACTGATCATCAATCCAAGCTCAGCGCTCAACAAAGATGCCAGCTACTACATCAAAATAAGTAATGATGCCATCACAGATGCAGCCAGCGCGCCAAATAGATTTGATGGAATCAATAGCAAAACCGATTTAGACTTCACCACTACAGTTAATAATAAACCTTTACTCACAGGGAAACAAGCAAAGTTACCGGCTGGGGAAGAAGATCGTGTCTATAAAATCAAGGCGTCTGATCTGCTTGAGGGATACAGCGATAGCGATGGAGACAAGCTCTCAATCAGTGGCCTCAAAGCAACCAAAGGATCTCTGCAAAAGCTTGAAAATGGCAATTGTCAATTCAAGCCTGATGCCAATGCCAATGGCACTGTTGATCTCACCTACAACATCATAGATGGAGATGGTGGCAGCATTTCAGCTAGCAACTCCTTTGCTTTAAAAGCTGTTAATGATCCCCCTCAACTCAGCGAGAAAAAAGCAAAGCTGGAGGATGGCACAGA
>PVBE010189624.1_pt1 | contig 13338 bp, 11 predicted proteins | sample 1631181 | NCBI WGS metagenome assembly PVBE01 (sample SAMN08397723, study PRJNA350692) | Marine metagenome, whole genome shotgun sequencing project. | isolation source: water | place: Pacific Ocean | collected 2012-04
GACTGGCGGAATATTCGGATGTTCCAATTGGCCCATGATAAACGCCTCCCGGCGAAGGGCATCGTAATTGGCTTCGGTATTTAATCCGCTTTTCACCCGCTTGATCACAACCTCACGCGACAACGACATCTGAATGGCTGAGTCCACATCGGCCATACCCCCCGAGCCAATGTGGTCGCCGAGAATAATCTCAAAAGGCCGCGCTGCGCCGAGTTGCGGATGAATCGCCTTTCGCGCGGCCTCCGGATATTCCTCGGCTGGCGAAGCGGACGATTCGCAAACGATGGACGCATTGTCTGTTGACTGGTCGGTGGAGAGAGTGAGCGTTTTGGCACAATCGTGCACTCCGACTCGATTGGCCGCAGCCTCCAGAGACGCAACATGATCGCTGAGAGGTTTATGAACCATGAGATGCCGATCGTTCCAACACGGATTGCCCCTTGGCAAAAAACCGTCGAGGACCAATGAATCGACCCACTGGAAAAACTGGCAAAGCCACAGCAGGACCGCCAACTGCGACTGTGAAAAACTATCCTACGGCATTTCAAAAGGCGGGGCAACTCTGGCGACCTTTGCAGCGTGTTTGTACCCTCCGAAGATTCTCTTTCTTTTTTGCCGGAAACTTATAGACTATGGACATATCCATGGCATTTGCATGACAAACACCCGTGGTAACCATGGTGCTCCGGGACTTGGCCAGTACACAAAGGCAAGCAAGATGCAAATCGATTGGGCAGTGGAAAGTACTATGGCGCTACGGGCTCTCTATGCCGCTTTTTTGGGTGCCTTCGTTGGGTGGGAACGACAACTTCACGGTCACGCAGCCGGAATTCGGACGTACGGTGCGGTCTCTTTAGGAGCGTGTGTCTTCACGCTCGTCTCAAACCACGTCATCGCTGCACCCGATCCCACGCGAATCGCCGCGCAGGTTGTCTCTGGCATCGGTTTTTTGGGGGCGGGCATTATCATTCGGGATGCAGGACAAACCACCGGTCTGACAACGGCCGCGACCGTATGGGCAACGGCAGCGGTCGGTATGGCCGTCGCCTACAATATGTTTGTTCTGGCAACGCTAACGAGTCTGTTGCTGTTCCTTGTCCTCATACTCGACCATGTCCCTGCCTGGAAAAAATTGAAAAAACGCAGCAATCCAATCGACGACTAAGCATTGCCAACTCGCAGCGGTATGCAGAGCGCCGGTTCGCTTGAGAAGCCATACGGGAACGGGTCCGGGTAACATTTGTCCCTTCCAGCAGGCCGTTGCCACAAATCCAGCCCGGATTCGTCAAACAGATTGACGTACCTGCAAGCAGGAGACTCCTCCGGGTGGTCGGTGTGCAAAAAGCATCCCGATGTAGTAAACTAACTAGTATGAATGGTCTCCACGCATCCAGCAGGCGACCCCTCAGTAATGCTCCGGGGCGGTGCGTCTGGCGATGGATCTTGTTGGTCACGATCGGCCTCCGAATCGCTACGGCTCCTGCGAGCGGAGAAACGCAGGGGACAAAGATTGATTTCGGGCGCGATATCCAGCCGATCTTCGCGAACCGGTGCTTTAAATGTCACGGCCCAGATGCCAAGAAGCGTCAGGCGGGAGTGCGCCTCGACGGCGTGGAGCATCTCACTGCAGAGGCAGACTCAGGTCTGGTCGCAGTCACAGCAGGCCATCCCCAGCAGAGTGAACTGTTTCTCCGCATCACCCACGATGATGCCGATATCCGAATGCCACCGGAGGGCGAGGGTGAAAAACTCTCTGCAACCGATATTGAGCGGATAAGACTCTGGATCGAGCAAGGAGCGATCACCCCGCCGCACTGGGCGTTTGTTACCCCTGAGAGGCCACCGGTACCGGAAGTGGAGCAGAAAGACTGGCCCCGGAATGCCATCGACCGCTTTGTACTTGCACGCCTGGAAAAGGAGGGATGGACTCCCGCCGAGGCAGCATCTCGCCGCACACTCATCCGGCGGTTGAGTTTCGATCTTCTGGGGCTACCACCCACCGTCGAGGAGGTCGAGGCATTCGCCTCGGATCATTCAGCCGATGCCTATGAACGGTTGGTGGAACGGATGCTCAACTCCCCCCATTACGGCGAACGGATGGCTCAGGATTGGCTCGACTTGGCCCGCTATGCGGACACGACCGGTTTTGCTGCAGATAGTCCGAGGCCGATGTGGCTCTACCGTGACTGGGTGATCCGCGCACTGAACGACAATATGCCGTTCGATCAGTTCACTATCGCTCAGCTTGCCGGGGACATGCTCCCTGACGCCACAGACGAGGACCGGTTGGCCACCGGTTTTCATCGTAGTTCGATGCAAGCACTCGGCAACAATCCCCCCAAAGAAGAATTTCGCGTCAAAGGAATCATTGACCGGGTAAACACCACCGGCAGGGTCTGGCTCGGTCTGGCATTGAGTTGTGCCGAGTGCCACAGCCATAAATTTGATCCCATCACCCAACAAGATTACTACAGCCTCTATGCCATCTTTAACAACATTCCTCACTACGGAGAGGCATTTGAAGTACGCGGCCCACGCATCAAGACCCTCTCCCCGTTGGCTCCCCTGCGACGAGAGCAGATTGAAGAAGAATTGGCGGATCTACGTAAAGAGATTCCAACGGCAACGGAGCAGGAGTGGGTAAGGCGAGAACAGGCCTGGAATGCGGAAATGGCTCGATTGCTCAGCGGTGCGCCGTCCGTTTCTACTGGCGATGGCGAGCAGAGCAGCCCAACCCCCGTTGCCCACTGGCCCCTGAACGGGAGCTTGGTCGATCGATCTGCCATGCCGGTCACTGCTCAGTTGCACGCCAAGCAGGCCACGTGGGTCCAACGGCCTGCGGAGCGCTCAGCCGCTGCATCGAGCGCGAGAGCCTTGAAACTCGCCCCGGGAGAATTTGTTCGCATCGGAGCCACTGAAAACATCCGTCCCGAAAAAGATTTTACAGTGACGGCCCGTATACAAACCACCGCGAGCAAAGCAGATATCGTCTGCTACTATGACTCGGAGCGAGGAGAGAGAGCCTTTGTCTTCGGAATCGGTGGTGAAGGAGAGGCCAATGCCAAGCCCGGCAACCTCTATGCCTGGGTGAGCCGTTCCACGGACCGACTCGATGGCGTGCAAATCTACGGATCGATACCGGTCAACGACGGTGAGGTGCATCATGTGGCACTCGTCTTTAAAGCCGGCCAATCGATCGACCTCTATGTCGACGGCATACGGGATGCGGCAGTCGGACGCGTGGGCGAGGTGCCAGACTCCGTTGCTGCTGCCGACTGCGACCTGCTGTTTGGCGCCGGGTATGGTCTGAAAGATGATGAAAAAAGTTATTTCCTAGATGGGCTTCTCTGGGATGTTCGCCTTTACCGGAGAGCAACTCCCCGGGCCGCAGAGTTGGGTTTGCTGCCCCCAGATATCGCCGCCATTCTCAGCACACAACCCTCGGAGCGGAGCAGGGCCGATGCTGCAGCGTTGAGAGCTTTTTTTCGCCAAATCGACCGGACCGACGTGCCCCGGGCCATCGCCAGTCAGATCGATACGCTCAACGAGGAACGGGCAGCCCTCTCGCGAGCGAGCGAAGCGCAGGTGATGCTCGAAATGGACGAGCCGCGAACAACCCACATCCACATCCGGGGTAATTTCTCCCAATTGGGAGAAGCGGTCGAACCGGCGGTCCCGGCATTTTTTCCGAATCAGCCCGACGCATCAAAAATCGATCGCCTCGCTTTGGCACGTTGGATGGTCCGGCCTGACCATCCGCTCACTGCAAGGGTTGCCGTGAATCGTTTCTGGCAGCACTACTTCGGAACGGGTCTCGTGGCAACGCCGGACGATTTTGGGTTGCAGGGTGCACGGCCCTCGCACCCGGCGCTTTTCGACTATCTGGCAACCGAATTCGTTGAAAGTGGCTGGGACATCAAAGCGATGCAGCGGCTGATCGTCAACAGTGCAACCTATCGACAAAATGCTGCCGCAAGCCGAGAACAGATCGAGCGTGATCCTGAAAATCGAATGCTCGCGAGGGGACCACGCTTTCGGCTACCTGCCGAACAGATTCGCGACAACGTCCTGGCCATTTCGGGGCTGCTCTATAAAAAGCTGGGCGGGCCGAGTGTCTATCCGCCACAACCGGAAGGATTGCTTGAGGAGAAGGGGCAACTCCAGTACCATCCGGCCTGGATCACTAGTTCCGGACGAGACCAGTATCGGCGGGGTCTCTACGTCTATTGGAAACGTATGAATCTCTATCCGTCCCTGGCTGCCTTTGGTGCCCCCACTCGGGAACGCTGTAGCGTCCACCGCACCCTGACCAACACACCGCTCCAAGCCCTCGTCCTTCTCAACGACCCCGTGTACGTGGAGGCGGCCCGGGCGCTTGCCGACCAGATCATGGCCCATGGTGGTGACCGCACGGATGCACAAATCGACTATGCCATGCACCGCTGTTTGAGTCGGCCCCCGACAAGCGAAGAGGTGGACCGCTACAGAGAATTTCTCAACCGCCAGACAGATCGCTATCAAGAAAACAAGGAAGCGGCAATGCAACTGCTGCACGAAGAGGAAACAACATCCGAACCGACGGCGAAGCTTGCGAAGCGGGCCGCCTGGACCTTGTTGGCCAATGTACTGTTGAACCTGGATGAGACCTTGAGCAAGCCATAGCACCTCCATGGATTTCTCGCCGAGACAAACACCCGGAGACGAAAACATGTCCCCACAGAAGATAAGCGAGACGGTCAATCGCCGCACGTTCTTTGCACGGTCAAGCACGGGCATCGGCAGTGCCGCACTCTGTTCTCTCTTGGCCCACGAGAGCGAGGCCCGCGAACGGGATCAAAGAGAGCCGTTGACCCATTTTGCACCCCGTGCTCGCCGCGTGATTTATCTTTTTATGTCCGGCGGGCCATCGCAAATTGATCTGTTTGACCACAAGCCGCTTCTGACCAAAGAGAACGGAAAGCCGATTCCCGCCGAACTGATCAAGAACCACAAGTTCGCCATGATCAAAACGGCCCAACCGCTCATCAAAGGTTCGCCCTACATGTTCCGGCCTCACGGCGAAAGCGGCAATGTCCTCTCTGATCTTCTGCCCCATACCGCCCGGGTCGCCGACGAGATGGCCATTATCCGCTCCGTCCATACCGACACGTTTAATCACGACCCGGCCGTGATGATGATGAATACCGGGACCGTCCGCTTCGGTCGGCCGTCGATGGGATCCTGGCTCTCCTACGGACTCGGTAGCGAAAACAAGGATCTGCCCGCCTTTGTGGTCCTTGCTTCCGGAGTGAACACCAACCAACCGCTGCTCGAGGCATACTGGGGAAGTGGATTTCTCCCCTCCCAGTATCAGGGGGTACAATTTCGCAATAAGGGTCAGGCGGTCCTCTATGTCCGTAATCCCCCGGGCATCGATCGCGCCACCCGCCGGGAAATGCTCGATTTGATCAATGCCTCGAATCGGGCCCACTTGGCAGACGTGGGAGATCCGGAAATTCTCACCCGGATCAAGCAGTATGAAATGGCGTACCGGATGCAAATGAGTGTTCCGGAATTGACCGATCTTACGCGCGAGCCGGACCATGTCCATGCGGCATACGGAACGGAGCCGGGAAAAATCTCTTTTGCAAACAACTGCCTGCTCGCCCGCCGGCTCATCGAGCGGGGCGTACGCTTTGTCCAGCTCTATCACAAAGGCTGGGATTCACACACCAAACTCGAGTCGGACCACCAGCGGCAGTGCCAGCAGACCGACCGGCCTATTGCGGCACTGCTCGAGGACCTTCGACGGAGCGGACTGCTCGAGGACACGCTTGTCCTCTGGGGCGGCGAATTTGGACGCACCCCCATTTCGCAAGGCGCCGGCGCCGATTACGGCCGGGATCACCATCCGTACGGTTTTACGATGTGGATGGCAGGTGGCGGCGTCAAAGCCGGGACCACCTACGGCATGACGGACGATTTTGGTTACTTTGCGACCGAGAATCCTGTGCATGTCAACGATGTTCATGCCACCGTGCTGCACCTGTTGGGGATCGATCACATGCAACTCACCTTTCGCCTCCGTGGTCGCGATTTCCGCCTCACCGACATTCAAGGCAAGGTGGTAAAACCGTTGCTCGGTTGAGAATCTGCCGGTCGCAAGAACCCGACGTTCATTTCGGTCGCGTCTGCCGCTCGGGGGTATGCATCTGCCGGATGTCGACACATGCCATCCCTGCCTGTCGGGCGGCGGTAAGGCCGGTATCGGTATCTTCATACACACAGCAGCGGGTCGGCACAACTTGAAGGCGACGGGCCGCTTCCAGAAAAACATCCGGTTCCGGCTTGTGTCGCTCGGTATCCTCTGCAGCAACGAGACATTCAAACCAGTCGAGGATACCGAGCTGTTGCAAGGTCCGCTCGACCATCTCTCGCGTGCTTCCCGAGGCAACGGCCATCGGCAACCGTCCCCGATGCTCTCGAGCAATCGCCAGGACCGGTTCCACCGGAACAACGCGATCGAGGCAACGAAGATAGGCAGCCTCTTTATACGCGACCACTTCGTGGACCATCGTGGCAATGCCCGCCTCAGTGACGAGCATCTCGACGATTGTATGGACCGGAACTCCGCCAAGGCTGTAAAAGCGGTCCTCCGAGAAATGAAAACCAAACTTGTCGGCCGCCAGGGACCAGGCTCGGTAGTGCAGCGGCATGGTGTCCGCAAGGGTGCCATCACAGTCAAAAATCAGGGCATCGTAGGTTGTCATGGACAGATGTTAGGTTCTATGATAATCGAATCTTGCAATGGTTCTGTCCGCAACGCTCCTGCACAGATTGCAGAGCAACCGGTAAGGGATGTACGCGAAATGGATGCAAATCAAATGAGCAAACTGGTCGAGTACCCCGGTATCGACGGATTCTTGGGAACCCGCGCATCGTTGATGCTCGATGTCGTCTTTCTCGCGATGTTTGCCGTAGTTCCATTGATGTTGTTGAGTGTGTATCTCGTCAGGAGCCGGAAACAATATCGCCTGCACAAGCAGATCCAGATCTGCTTGGCGTCCGTCCTGGCCATCGCAGTGATCCTGTTTGAAATCGACATCCGAATCAATGGCTGGATTTTGCGGGCGGAGTTGTCCCCTTATTACGGAACGATGATTCTGAATCTCTCCCTCTGGGTCCATCTCCTGTTCGCGATCACGACTGCGGTTCTCTGGGTGTACGTCGTGGTACAGGCCCTCCGCAAAATCCCCAACCCTCCCGGTCCGTGCAGCTATAGCTCAAAACACATTTTTTGGGCGCGACTGGCAGTCCTCGACATGATCCTCACTGCATTGACCGGATGTCTCTTTTACTGCCTGGCCTTTGTCGCTTCTTGAATGGCAATGATGCGATTGATGGCCTCGAGAAAAGCATGGGCACTGGCCTCCACGCTGTCGGTCGATATTCCCCGACCGCGGAAACGTTGGCCCTGGTACTCCACCTCGACATTGACCTCACCCTGTGCGTCGCGCCCCACGGAAACGCTATGGACCGAGAACTCCACGCACCGCACTTCATACCCTGTCAATTCCTCAATTGCCAGAAAGATGGCATCGACAGGACCATCACCACAGGCCATCTCCCTGGTCTCGGTCCGCTCCCCATGCCGCAACGTCAACCGGACCTGCGGCGTCTGCCCCGATTCGGTTTGCATCTGGTACGATTCGATGGTCCAACCCGGACTCTGCAGCCAGTTTTGTTGTTCGATCAGCGCAACGATATCGCTATCGTAGATCTCCTTCTTCTTGTCTGCGAGAACCTTGAAGTCTGCAAAGACACTTTTGAGCTGTGCATCATCAAGCTGATATCCGAGTGTTGTCGCTCGATCCGCCAGGGCCGCCCGACCGCTATGTTTGCCGAGCACTAAATCGGTATTTAAAAAACCGACATCCTGAGGCCGCATGATTTCGTAGGTACTCGCCTCTTTGAGCATCCCATCCTGGTGGATACCCGCTTCATGCGCAAAAGCATTGCGACCCACGATCGCCTTATTGCGCTGGACGTGAAGCCCGGTGATTCCAGAGACCAATCGGCTGGCCGGGACCAAGCGCTGAGAGACAATCCGCGTGTCTGTTTTGTAGTAATCGGCTCGGGTCCGCATCGCCATGACAACCTCTTCAAGAGAACAGTTGCCTGCCCGTTCCCCAATGCCGTTGATGGTGCACTCGATCTGTCCGGCGCCGTTTTCAACGGCCGCGAGGCTGTTGGCAACGGCCAAGCCAAGATCGTTATGGCAATGGACACTGATCACCGCATCGCCAATATTCGGAACCCGACTGACCAGATCCCTAATAACTTTTCCCATATGCTCTGGAGTGGCATATCCGACGGTATCCGGAATGTTGACCGTGGTCGCCCCGGCAGCAATTGCCGCCTCCACCACGCGACAGAGAAAGTCAGGCTCGGTACGAGCGGCATCTTCGGGCGAAAATTCGACATCCGAACAATACCCGGCCGCCCGCTGTACGCCTGCAACTGCACGGCGGATAATCTCCTCTTTGTCCATCTGCAACTTGAACTCGCGATGGATCGCACTGGTTGCCAGAAAGACGTGAATTCGCGGTTGTGCAGCGGGCTGAAGGGCCTCCCAGGCGCGATCAATATCGGCATCACCACACCGGGCCAAACCACAGATGACCGAGCTGCGGATCTGACTGGCAACTTCCCGAACTGCTTCAAAATCTCCTGGAGAGGCAATTGGAAATCCCGCTTCGATCACATCGACCCTGAGATCTGCAAGCATGCTGGCAATTTTCAATTTTTCAGCCAGATTCATGCTGGCGCCCGGCGACTGTTCTCCATCGCGAAGCGTCGTGTCAAAAATACGTATCTGGCGCGGTTCATCTGCTGCCATGAGAAATCCTTTTTGGTCGTTCTTTCTGGTAGTTTACCGGGCATCGGCCACGTCGGACAATGGCCACATCCGGCCAGCGCCAGCAGAGGCTGCATTGCAGGAGTTGAGCCTCCTGCCTAAACCCGAGACTCCTCGCATTTGTGCCTTTATTTTAAGGCCTAATTCGCGTACTATCCCCCGCCGCCATACTGGAGGCACCAAAAGGACACCCCCTGCGGAAAACGTGTCATGGATTTTCATGTCCAGCGTTGTACTCGTCGCTGCTCCAAAACCGGGCAGGAATTTCAGCCCGATGAAATGTTTTATTCCCTGCTCGTGGCCGAAGGATCGGAGGTGGTTCGTCACGACTTTTCAGCCGAGGCGTGGGAGGGGCCTCCTGAAGGGATTTTGGGCTGGTGGAAATCACGGATGCCCTCCCGCAATGCGAACAAGGTGAACTGGGCACCGAATGACATCATGCTCGAATTGTTTCTTGAACTTGCCGAGCAATCACAGAAAAAAGATCTCCACTATGTTCTAACGCTGCTTCTGATCCGTCGGCGGATTATGCGGCTCGAAGACACAGAAATAGATGAGGAAAACACCGAACAACTAATCGTCTATTGCCCGCGACACGAGAAGTCCTATCGGGTACCAGTGGCCGCACCCCATGAGCGGCGTACCGAAGAAATACAAAACGAACTTGCCCAATTACTCTTCGCAGATGTGGCTTAAATAGACTTTTCCTCTACCTGTAGATGCCAACTGTAATTAGGATCATTCCTTGAGGAAGCTTTCGACCTTTAATCTGCTGATGCTGCTCACGCTGCTGGTCGCTAGCGGTGCGGCATGTCCACAGCGGTTGTGGAAGCCGTTTCCAACGCCACCGCCGGTGGTGTTCGGACCGGAACCAACCCTTGAGGAGGTGGTGGAGGTCGTCAATGCAAATCGCAGGCAAATCACAGGCGTGTACTCGACAAATTCGCGAATCCGGGGAACCGGTTTCCCCTCTCTAAGAACCAGCCTTGCTGTGGGATCCGAGCGCCATGTCCGGATGCGTGCAGGCACCGGCGTGACGGGAGAGGAGATGGACCTCGGCAGCAACGAAGAGGTCTTTTGGGTTTGGATTAAAAGGTCCGATCCTCCCGCACTCTACTATGGTCGCTACGACTCATTCCCCGCGAGCAGCGTCGGACAGATACTCCCCGTACGACCGGAATGGCTCGTCGAGGCGATCGGAATCGTCTCGCTGGCACCTGGGGAAAGACACGAAGGTCCATTTCGACGCAATGACGGTCTGCTGGAAGTCCATACGCAAATTGCATCGCCAGGTGGTCTACTGACTCGTGTATTGGTGATCGACGCTGGCAGTGGCTGGATCCGCGAACAAAAATTACTCAATGCCCAGAGGCAACTGATCGCAAGTGCCAAAAACAGCAAGCACGTTCGTGATCCAAAGACCGGTGCTGTGCTTCCGAGGCATACCGAGATTCACTGGCCGGCAAATGGGATACAACTTACGCTCGAACTGAACGACGTGCAAATCGGACCACTCGATCCACAAAGTGACATGTGGGTCCAACCTCAATACCTCGGTTTTCCCAACGTCGATGTCACACAGCCTCTTGCTCCACCGCAGGGGGCACCTCGAGCAGTGCTGCCGACAAATTTTCACGCTGCGGAGTTCTCCAGGCCAACAAGCGCGCCACCAGCTTCTGGTGCTACTTTGCCCGATTTGCAGATTCCCAACACCGTGATCCCGGAGACGGCAACTCCGAATACGGCAGGCTGGCGGACACCAACGAAAACAGACTTGAGCAATGCCCAAACGGGCGGACGGTAGAGGGCGCCACCAAAGTCAGCGTGCCAAAACCAGCGTGCCAAAGTCAGCGTGCCAAAGTCAACACGCCATAATCAACGCAGACGGTGCAACTCCGTCGAGGGGACTCAGTCGGGGCAGTTCAGTCGGGGCAGCTCAATCGAGGCGACTCAATCGAGGCGACTCAGTCGAGATTTGTACCTGCCCGCCGCATTTTTTCTCTGGCCCGACTGAGCAGGGGACCGATACTGTTTTCTGACATCCCGGTGGCCATACTGATCTCAGAATAGCTTTTGCCATCCCGATAATGGAGGCGGACCACATCGGCCTCAGCACCCTCCAATTCGCCCAGCAGTCGCTCCACCTCTTCTCGGTCACTCAGCGCGGCTCCGATATCGGGGGATTCATCTGCTGTAGTGGCCAGTTGCCCGCTCTCGGGGATCGAATATTTGTCGCCGAGTATTGAATTGCGTCTGAAGATCGACCGAACAATCACTCTGCGGGCAATGACTGTCAGGTAGGTGGCCAAACTGCTCTTCTTTTGAAAATGCCGCAGCACTGCAAAATCATTATCGATGATGGCACAAAAAACCTCAGCCGCCAAATCATCACGATCCTCGGCCGAAATCCGTAAAGATCGACTGCGGGCCACATGATTGACGACATGCACTACCAGGCCCATAAACCGATCCACAAAGGCATGCCAGGACTTTGGCTCCTGGGCCAGACAACGCTCGAGCAAGTCACGATCGACTTCGGAGAGAGCCAATGGATATCCACCTTAAGAGGAGCATCTGGAACGCCAACAAGCCGACCCGCCAGTCGACCCGCCACTCCCGGGAGGAGCCCTTCGGAGTACATCCGGAAGGCAACGGCGGGTTGCAAAAAAATATCCTTTCAAATACGCGATTTGATTTTAAGTGTGGCTCGCTGACGAAGCAAGCCAAAATAGGCTCTCACCGGTGCCAATCGGCCGCTACCGCTTGACTTTCCAGAAAAAATGGCATAAGACTCCGTATTAATTTGCCGATAACTGGAAATATTCCTTCCCCGAGCAGGACAACCCATTTTAGAGGCTTGCCATAGCCCACCTAGGCCAGGAGATTCAATTCCATGACTCACGTCGTTGCCGAGCCCTGTTTCGCCTGTAAGTACACCGATTGCGTTATCGTTTGCCCTGTTGAGTGTTTCTACGAGGGCGAAAAGATGCTTTACATCCATCCGGACGAGTGTATCGACTGCGAGGCGTGTGTACCGGAGTGTCCCGTGGAGGCAATTTTCCACGAGGATAATCTGCCCGACGAGTGGAAAGAATTCACAGAACTAAACGCAGAGATGGCCCCCCAACTCCCGGTACTCACCGAGAAAAAGGAGCCGCTCAAGAGCGACGACTGACCGGCAAGCGGGCCTTTTGCCTGCTTTTTATCTCTGGCTGTTTCTTTGCCACAGGTTCGTTTCTTTGCCACAGGTTCTTTGCCACAGGATGCTCTCTGGGAAATATCCTCTGGTCAATCGCCTCTGCGGATCGGCGTCTCAATTCACTTCAGATCCACGTTCCAGTAGGCATCGCTCAAAAAGCTTTTCCAACTCTCGTACCGGGGATTCCGCAGCTTTCCTTGCAGCAGAGGACTTTGTTTGGGCCTCGCGGGCCGCTGCACGAGCTGCATCCTGGCCTCATCCGGGGTTCGGCCTCCCTTACGGGCATTGCAGGCAACGCAGCAACAGACGATATTTTCCCAGCACATGGTTCCACCACGGCTACGGGGCCTCACGTGATCCAGACTCAATTCGCTGGTGGGAAAGCGTTTCCCGCAATACTGGCAACGATTGCTATCCCTGGCAAAGACATTACGGCGGTTGAAACGGAGTCCCAATCGCGGCACTTTGTCGTAGGAGAGAAGTCGTATAATGCGGGGTACCTGGATCGCAAAATTGATCGAATGCAGCCAATCGTCTTCCGGATCTTGCTCCTCAATCGCGATCTTCAATTGGCTGATTTCCTGCCAGGAGCTGAAGTCGTAATTGGCATAACGTCCGGACTCGACATGGATTACCTCTGCCAGGTCACGAAAGAGCAAGCAGATCGCTCGGCGGACGTTCACAATGTGTACCGCCATATACAACCGGTTCAATACCAGCACACTCTGGCTGGCCCAGTTAGACGTTGCTACCATCGCCATCTATCGGTCTCCTACAAAACAGGTGTTATCTATCTTATCTAGAGACCCTGCTACAAGATAGTCCAACGGAGCGATCCATAGCACGAAACACAAAATCGTGCCGGGTTGCCAGACCACCACGTTGGCACGTCGTGAAATCGATAGCGAGAAAACCTTTGTAAATACTGTCGATTTGGGTTGCCAGCGGATAGCGGGGGCCATTAGGATGAAGAGATCATTAAGCTTTCAAGTGGCCGGGGAGGAATCCCTGCCAACGTTCTTTTGCTGAAAGAAATGAATTCATGATCCATCATTCATGCGACTGCTGCAAACGTCTTATCGATCCACAACACGCACTCCGCTATGTCGTCCGCATGGAAGTGTATGCGGCAATGGAAAGCAACGATGTGGACGAAGAGGAAGCCGATCGCGATCATCTGGCCGAAATCCATGACATTCTGGAACGCATGGATGATGCCGAGAGTGACAGACTTGGCGATGAC